>Ga0209034_10000219_pt1 | contig 29336 bp, 23 predicted proteins | sample MarorgKNORR_S2LV_2_FD_188219 | JGI IMG/M metagenome (GOLD analysis project Ga0209034, IMG submission 188219) | Marine microbial communities from the Southern Atlantic Ocean, analyzing organic carbon cycling - 250m_A/KNORR_S2/LV (SPAdes) (version 2) | ecosystem: Environmental > Aquatic > Marine... | reverse complement strand
TGGGGTAACCGGGCTGCCTGCATAACTTCAATACTGCATCCGGATAGGGTTCGCGGCCAGGTGGCATGTGGAGGTTATTCGGTCCAAGACACTATCACTCCTGGCAATCCAGCTCCGGCTAGGTTCGAAGCACTGCTCTGGTACCAGTGGTACTTCAATACTGAACGCGGCATCGCGGGATTGCAGAATAACAGGCATGATATTATACGTTATTTGTGGGACACCTGGTCTCCAGGGTGGCAATACAGTGATGAGGACTATAACCGGTCAGCATCCTCTTTCGATAATCCAGATTTCGTCGATGTAGTAATTCACTCCTACCGGCACCGTCATATAAACGCCCCCGGAGAAGAGCGTTTCATTGGGATTGAGCGCCGATTAGCGGAGCGCCCGGTAATAAATGTGCCTGCAATCGTTCTACGTGGGGCAGATAGTGGCTTTGGGCCGCCATCGAGCAATCCGGCTGGTGACCAGGCCAGATTCAGTGACCTGCGGGCAAGGCGAATCGTTAGCGGCGCAGGCCATGATCTGCCGGCGCACCGACCCGACGTTGTTGTGGAGGCGTTGCTGGAATTACTCGCCTAGTGGTGGAAACAAGAATTAGACTGAGTGTTAACAATTGGATACGCAGACTACTAGGAATTACTGGCCAAAAGCTGCTGATCAGAAATTTGCTTAGCAGATAATGCCGGTTGCCTTTTCCATTTTTCCCGAGGAGGGTTCTCAGACTACTGCTGAGCAGCCTGCTTCTCTAAGTTACGCGCGACACTCAGGATGTTAAGTAGGCCGTAGTTGCCTTCGTGACAGGCAAACTCATAGATGGGTTGATCACCGCGAACCATTGGAAAGGAGACTCCCCAGGGACGTTCCCATGTAGTGCCATCGTCCACTGTGAATTCGTATAACAGCATATCCTCTTCAGTACGCGTGAAGCGTTCCGTTAGTGCTAGGTTTACATTCGATCGGCGAAAGCTTGATTTTGGCGAAAAATTGGTTGATTCGACTACGAGTGTATTTCCGTCCCAGTGGCCGCGAGGATCTCCGTGCCACTGAGTGATTGAATCTGGTAAATGGGATCGCCCATCAAGCGGAATAATGCGAACATCGTGTACCATCTCGGTATAAATCATCACATGTTCAGGTGTCTGAACTATCTTGATATTATTATTATAAGCCTGTGGCAACATTCCTTGTGGCGTACCCCAGGTGATGCAACGCTCTGTTAACGACCGATCGGTCCAGCTATCTGCCGGGCCGCGCTGTTCCCTTGCTTTAGCGGCTGCAGAAGCACGCTTTCGAGCTGCTTCTGTGTAGGGTGGAATGCGGCCAGATTCCGGATTAATCACCAATGAAGTTCTTCCTGATGGGACAACATTAGAGCCATAGTCAAGATCGCTAGGATCATGGACGGATGGGCCGCCGCGGCCTGAATCCAGTGGTCTGCCATCTGTCCGGGCAGCGCTGGCACGTTCGTAAGCTCTAATTTCTTCAGGGGTGAGAAACGGTTTGTCAGCAAACCGTTCCGGCCGCTCCAATGGAGTAATGGTACGACGATCCCAGACACCCTGAATGTTAGGATGCCCCCATGCCGTTTTTTCTATCAGATAGCTGCCTCGGTTCTGGTTTATTGATTGCGAGTAGGTAGAAATAGATGTAAATGCCAGCACAACAGCGGTACTCGCGACCGTGAGAATACGGTTTATTATCATTCTCGCCTCCAGCCTCTATAGCAACTGTTTAAGTTTTACATATTTCATAGGTCATGTGCTAGTCGAATGCGAAACACCCAGGCTCCTCTTTCAGAAGCCGCCCGGGCTCGGTTAGCTAAGCGCTGATAGCGAGGACCATCTTTTGAGTCTCACCTGGATGGATCATCACGTAGAATAAATTATTTCTTAAAAACGATGTTCTGCGAGTACTCGTTCGTTGAAAGTTATGCCAAAGCCTGGGCTATTGCTTATATTTATTGCACCATTAACGAATCTTTCATTGGGGACCACTAGATTAGATCGCCAGGGTTGTTCTCCCCACTGATATTCGAGTATCTCGAAGTTTGGTATAGCGGCACATAATGCTACAGAAGCCGCGGTAGATACTGGACCGCTGGGATTGTGGGGCGAAACTTTGACTCCGTTAGCCTCCGCAACAGCAGCAATTCGGAAGGCTTCCAGTAATCCGCCGCAATGTTTTATGTCAGGCATAATTATGTCCACCGCATTTTCTTCGCACAACGGCGCGAACCCTTCGACACCGAACAAAAATTCACCGCCAGCCAATGTCTGTGAAATCGATTCATGGATTCGTCTAGTATTTGTTGTTTGGGTAGGAGCAATAGGTTCTTCATACCAGGAGAGGTTGGCGGGTAACAGTTGCTGCGCAACGCTGATAGACAATTCCACATCGAAAAAGCTATGGGCATCGATCTTGATAGCTATATCATCGCCAACGGCTTCCCGCATCGCAAACACGCAATCCACACCAAGTTGACGTGCTGAAGAGATTTCATTTGCTGCCGCGGTGAGGGGAGGGAAGCCATCGAAGGGAGCCGCTTTGATAGCTTTGAAGCCATCAGCTACAGCTTGTCGGGCTTTCTCAGCAAACCCTTCCGGCGTTCGATTCGAGGTAGCCCGATTGATGTTTGCGTAAACGGGCAATGAGTCTCGGAGCTTTCCTCCAAACAATTGGTACACCGGCACATTAAGAGTTTTCCCCACGATATCCCATAATGCTTGTTCAATAGCGCTGAATGCAGTCGCTACAGCTCGGTTACCAGAGGAAGCTCTTGGCCATCCTTTTGTTCGATATAGGTTGATATCGAAAGGGGACTGGCCCTCTACCAGCCGAAAGAACGAATTCAGTTCATTGAGTTCGCTGCGCCGGCCCAACGATGCTTCACCCAGGCCCGTAACACCATTACTTGCTGTTAGGAGTACGAATATCCATTTTGTTCTTTGTGTAACATTCACTACGATCACTTCTAAGTCAGTAACGATAACTTCGTGATCAAGGGGAGAATTCTGTGCATAGATATTCGGCAACGGCGTCAAAGTCGCGCTACCTAAAACTAATCTAGAGAAGTTTGTTAAGAACTGACGGCGAGGAAGTTGAGACGCGGGCATTTCGTGAGTTTTACTGTCGCGGCACTTTCATCGTTGAGCTTCACGCTCCCAGTAGCGCCCTATATCTTCACCGAGGGTGATATCTGCACCCAAACTTTCTAGATGCTCGGCGATGTGAGGCAAAGTCTGTAATGATCCGGCCCTATACTCGCCTTTCGAAGCTATCAACCAAGGGGTTTGCCCGCGATTGTTTATGGCGTTTATGTTAGCTCCATTATTGACGAGGTAAGAAATCAATTCGGTACCTGCCAGATATACTGAGCCATGTAATGCTGTTTGATTGGCTGCATTTCTGGCATTGATATCAATGCCCAGTGCTAAACATTGCCTCACAGCAGGTAGGGCGGCTTCTTGCAGCGCAATTATATTGTCTTCGAACCAACGTCGATTGTACTTGTCTTGTCCCTCGACGAAGTCTGCTCCTGCCGCGACCATTAACGGTGTGGTACCGTCGTCACTATTAATAAAGGGATCTGCTCCGCCGGCTACCAGGATATCCATTATCTGTACGTCGTTATAACCTGCCGCAAGGAAAAAAGGGGTAGCACCCAGTTTTTCTACCGATAGACCGTTGTCAATTAGGATGACACGGGAGAATACCGGCATGTTTCGACTTAGCTGTGCATTCGGATTAGCTCCAGCATCGAGTAAGGATTTAACTAATGTCCCCATCTGATGTTGCACGGCGGAGTGCAGGGCAGTGCGACCCGCACCATCGAGGTTTGGGTCTGCACCTTGTGATAATAAGAACAGCGCCATATCCTCGTGGCCGCTGTCGATTGCAACCAGCAGGGCGGACGCTTGTGTGTTAGATATGAATACTGCGCGCGCATTAGTATTGCCAGAGATGCCATCTGGAGCCGATTCATTTACATCGGCGCCCTTGTTCAACAAGATGCGGCCGATTTCAATGCTACCTTGCTGGGCTGCGAATAGGAGTGGAGTAAAATCGTTCACTGAACGGGCAGACACTTCCGCCCCATGTTCGACTAATAGTTTCACAGCTTCTATGTGTTGTCCGCCGACTGCGAGCATCAGGGCCGTATGTGTTTTCACGTTTTCTCTGGCGTTTGTATCGGCGCCTGCGGTTATCAATAAATCCATTATTTCTGTGTCACCCACATGGGCAGCTATCATCAAGGGAGTTTCACCGGTATAACGGGACGCATTGACATCGGCATTTGTCTCTATCAGTAGCTTCGTTATGGCAAGATTCCTGTTAAGGCTGCTAAGGGACAGGGGCGTTACCCCATGGTCGTCAGCAGAATTGGCATCTGCTCCTGCTTCTAACAACAGCCGAGCAATGTCCAGATCATTTCGGTAGACGGCCCAATGAAGAGCGGTGGCTCCATCACCCATGGATTCGTTTAAATCTACATTCTGATTTAAGAGTTGTTCAATAGCATCGCGGTTTTGATTTTTGGTCGCTTCGATCAAAGCTGTCTGCGCTGATACGAATGAACTAGCCGTTGCGACTATAAAAAAGCTGGAAACAACTGTGAGTCTAAAACGATTCATGCCGATCTTTGTGACTATTTACCAAAGGCTATTGCTGCATTATCAATGATTTAATTACGAAAACACTACCATTCCCGCTTTTGACATACAAGTAGGGACTGGCTATATTGCCGAGGGGAAAAAGCCTAAAAAAAGAACGGCTTAAGCAAACATTTAGATCTATATCAGAGCGAGTAAAGAGAACTGACCGGGAGACGTTACCCACCCAATAGAGTCGGGCGTACAGTCCTATCGGATTTTTTTAAGAGCACACAAAACATGCGCGAGAATACAAACTTGAGCAGAAAATCGTTTGTTATTTGGCCCAAAAAAGGTTTACCACTCTTTGTTATGGGGGTGGTGGTCGTTTATTTTCTGGGGCTAAGTTCTTCACAGAATTTCGCTCAGTCTAGAGCTGCAAACCAGGCTACCGAGTACCAGGAGATTCTCAATCAGTATTGTGTGGTCTGCCACAATGAGGGGTTGGCGAACGCAGGATTGGTCATTCCAGAATTAGCTCTTGACTCTATCCCTGCTCAGGCTGAGATCTGGGAGAGGGTACTTAAGAAGTTGCATACCCGGACTATGCCACCCATCGAGATGTTGCGCCCGGATGAAGAGATTTACCACAGTCTCATTGCTTTTCTAGAAACCGCTATCGACAGCGCAGCAACAGCTGAACCTAACCCGGGAAGGGTACCGGCTTTCCACAGGCTTAATCGCAATGAGTATCGGAATGCCGTTCGCGATATATTTCATCTCGACTACGATGCTGCCGTGTTATTGCCGCCTGATGATTCCGGTTACGGCTTTGATAACATAGCTAACGTTCTATCAGTGTCGCCGATGCTTACTGATCGCTATTTAGATGCGGCACGCAAAATCAGTCGTTTAGTAGTCGGTGACATCGAACTAACACCCAATACTGAAATATTCGAAGTTGATAAGCTGCTTAGGCAAGATGTGCGCGTCAGTGAAAATCTTCCATTCAGCTCTAGGGGTGGAATTTCCGTGAACCATTACTTTCCTGTCGACGGCGAATATGTGCTTCGTATTTTCTTCCTACGGACATATAACGGAGTCATCAGAGGTCTTCATGAACCGAGTGAACTGGAAGTCAGGCTCAACGGCGAACGGATTCAGTCCATCAATGTCGGAAGACAGCCCGGAGAAGAAAGCGGTAATGGTCCTGATGTAGAAGGACTGGAAGTACGATTGTTTGCGAAGGCAGGTCCTGCCACTTTAGGCGTAAATTTTGTAGATGACAGCTCCCTTGCTGAAGGCATGTTGCGTCCTCACTACCCAGTCACCAGTTACGAGTACGCTGGAGACAGAGTGGAGAAAACCGGTATTGCCAGACTCGAGCTACGAGGGCCATACGGCGAATTGTCACGCGGTGATACGCCAGCACGTCGTAAGGTATTCAGTTGCCGACCAATCTCTCGCGAAACCCAGGACGAGGAAGCTTGTGCTCGGCAGATAATTGAAGACATCGGTCGCCTAGCTTATCGACAGACCTTGTCCGATGCAGAGCTGCAAACCCTGCTGGGGGCCTATCGCACCGGCCGCGTTGACAACGACTTTGATGCTGGAATCGAGATGGCCATACGCCGAATTCTGGTTAGTCCAGAATTTTTATTCAGGCAGCTGGAGGATCAAGGAATAGAAGATCCAGACGCTGTCTATCAGATTTCCGATGTCGAATTGGCTTCAAGGTTGTCCTTCTTCTTGTGGAGTAGTGTCCCGGACGAAGAATTGTTGGATTTTGCTGAGAATAGTCAGTTACGGGGCCCCGAGGTACTTGAGAGGCAGATCGAGCGCATGTTGGCGGACAAAAAATCCGATGCACTTATCAATAATTTTACTGAGCAGTGGTTGCATCTTCGTAACATACAGCTAGTTTCTCCAGATCCTACGGAGTTTGCAGATTTCGATTCTAACTTGCGCGATGCCATGCATGAAGAGACCCGCCTTTTCCTACAGAGTCAGTTTCGGGAAGATCAACCAGTCCAGAATTTACTAACTGCTGACTATTCCTTCCTCAACGAGCGGCTGGCCAAGCATTACGACATTTCTGGTATCTACGGCACTCACTTTCGTCGTGTGCACTTAGAGGACCTGAACCGTGCTGGATTACTAGGCAAAGCTAGTGTATTGACAGTGACATCATATGCCCATCGGACTTCCCCTGTGGTGAGGGGTAAGTGGTTGCTTGAAAATATTCTGGGGACGCCACCACCTCCCCCCCCTCCGGATGTACCGGCTTTATCAGAAAATGAAGATAGGGATTCCAAGCCACTTTCAGTGCGTGAGAGGATGGAATTGCACCGCAGCAATCCGGTATGTGCGAGCTGTCACAAGATTATGGATCCTTTGGGATTTGCCCTGGAAAATTTCGACGGTATTGGGCGGTGGCGCAGCACTGATATCGCCGGCGAGCTCTTGGACACTTCCGGAACCTTGGCAAACGGAGCTCCAGTTGAAGGGCCCTTGGGACTGCGTAATGCACTTATCGCTGATCCGGAAGTCTTCACTACAACAGTGGTGAGCAAATTATTAACCTATGCTCTGGGTCGCGGGGTAGAGTATTATGATTCACCAGCGATAAGGCAAATTGTGAATGGTGCCGAGGACCAGAACTATCGGTGGTCAGCGTTGATAGCAGGAATTGTCTACAGCACACCCTTCCAAATGAGGAGAACAGAATCTCAATGATTATTACTCGGAAAGTGTTGCCTCGCAGAACTTTTTTGCGCGGTACAGGCGTAGTGCTGGCCTTACCTCTATTGGAAAGTATGGTCCCCGCGCTGGCGCGGGCCGCGGATCTTCCCCGACCGGCACAGCGTCTGTTTGTGGGCTACGTACCCAACGGCGTAATTATGGATAAATGGACTCCCAAAACAACCGGGGGGAACTTTGAGTTTCCTGTTACGCTCGAGCCACTTAATCCGTTTAAAGATAAAGTCTCGGTTCTTTCTGGGCTGGCTCTGAAGCCTGCTATGCCGCAGCCTGGAGAGGGAACTGGAGACCATGTGCGCTCAGCCGCCGCCTATCTTACTGGTGCCCACCCCAAGAAAACAGAAGGCGCTGACATACTCTGCGGCGAATCCATGGATCAGATAGCAGCAAACTTTATTGGCGAAACCACTCAAATTCGCTCGTTGGAGATAGCTATTGATCCGAATGAATTGATAGGTGCCTGCGAGGCAGGCTGGAGTTGTGCTTATGCGAACACTCTAAGCTGGCGTAACGCTACCACACCCTTACCGATGGAAAATCAGCCGCGCGCCGTGTTTGAGAGGTTGTTTGGCGATTCTAATGACACTTCCCAGGCAGCGAGAGAAAAGCGGTTGTTTGAAGAACGAAGTATCCTAGATTCATTGTTGGCAGAAGTCGATTACTTGCAGAAGACGTTGCCTTTTAATGACAGACAAAAAATCGATCAATACTTGGAAGCCGTTCGTGAGGCGGAGAGGCGCATTGAGATCGCTGAGCATCAAAACATCGAGTTACCTGATATGGAGCGCCCCGTCGGAGGCATCCCAGACACTTTCGCCGAACATGCACGCATTATGTTCGACTTGCAGTTAATGGCCTTACAGACCGATATCACTCGCGTGATAACTTTTATGATGTCTCGTGAGGTCTCACCACGAAGTTACCCGGAACTTGGTATACCAGATCCTCACCATGGTTTGTCTCATCACGGGGAAAACCCGGTGCAAATGGACAAGCTCGCGGTATTGAATCGTCATCATATCGAGCAGTTTGCCTACTTTATGGATAAGCTTGCGAAAACTCCCGACGGTGATGCTACTCTTCTGGAAAATATTGTCATGCTTTATGGTTGCGGTATAAGTGATGGTGACAAGCACCTGCATACGGACTTACCTTGTCTGATAGCGGGAGGGGGCTCTGGCTCCCATAAAGGCGGGCGTCATTTAAAATTTGAACATGATGTGCCAATTAGCAATTTGCAACTTACCATGCTACAGAATTTTGGTGTGCGGCACGAAACGCTAGGTGACAGTAACGGTACAATACCCGGTTTGTTCAATTCCTGATCGGAAGTTCTACTAGAGACCATTGCTCCCATCCGTCCGACACCTTTCTTAATACTTTTTGACCAACCCTATCGTTAGTGGGAGGAGCGAGTGGAGCTGGAAGATCTGGAACAAAGGCTTATTCCTTTCTGTTGTAATCACTATGAAGATAATTCCATCGCGGTTTGCGATGTTCTTCAGATGCCAGGGCATGCTGGGTTTTCCTATGGCTTTTCGGTAAAAACAAGTCGTTCAGTTGACAAGTGGTACATCCGACTGCCGCCACCGAATGTGGCACACAAGGGCACCGCAGATGTATTGCGACAGGTAGCTGCTCTTAATGCGCTGCCTGATGAAGTGCCTCACTGTCGTGTGAAGTGGTCTGGCGATGACCCCCAATGGTTTGGTCGACCATATTTTATTGTGCCGCAATTGGAAGGAGATGTAGTAAGGCAGGACAACGATGCATGGGTGGCAAAGCTTGATGAAGCTATTAGGACTGATATGGCTCTTCAGGCTGTAAATGCTCTAGCTGCCATTCACAAAGTTTATCCTGGGAAAGTCGAATATCTTGGCAATCCTGTGTCGCTTGAAAAAGATGTTAGTCGTTGGGATCGCTTCGTTGGAAAAGCGGCGGACCCTTCACGACTAGAACTGGTCCCTAAAGTGAAACAGCTGTTGCTTGAGCAGCTACCGGGTTCTACACCAGTTGGAATTTTTCATGGTGACTTCCAATGGTCTAACTTATTCTATTCGAAACAAGGAGAACTGAAGGCGGTAATCGATTGGGAATTGGTTGGTCTAGGCGCCACACTGAACGATATTGGCTGGTTCGCTACATTTAATGATCCCGAAGCATGGGCAGATATGGCGCATCGCACACGTTATATGCCCCAGGCAGATGAACTTGTTACCATGTATCAGGAAGTGTGGGGATCCCCATTACCTGATATTAAATGGTTTAGAGCATTAGCAGCTTACAAATTCGCGATTATTACCGGTTTTAACTTGATGTTGCACAGACGCGGCAAGCGCCACGATCCTTTGTGGGAAACTAGTAAGCATTCAATGGAGTCACTACTTCAGCGCGCTTGCGACTTACTCAGTTAAAGAAATCACTCACTCTAACGGTATGATAGACTCGTTGCCAAATAAGCGATTTCTATAAAATATTTCAATTAGTAATTTTGGAGTAATTCACCTTGGTCCAAAAACTTTTGTCACGCCGCAGATTCTTAGGGTCGGCGGGAGGCGCGGTTCGCAGTTCTGCTATTGTGTTGACTATGCCAATGCTTCTCGCTGCTTGTAAGGGGGCTCAACAGGCAAGGTTAAGCGAAGAAAAGTTTAATACTCTGTCAGAAGAAGAAGCTGACGAATTGGAATCTATCGCAGCGAGAATTATTCCAACAACAGACACTCCAGGAGCGAGAGAAGCTGGTGTTATTTATTTCATCGATAACGTTTTGGGAGACGATCGGGAAGAAGAGTTATTGTTGCTACAGCAGGGGCTGAGAGAGCTCAAAACAAGTGTCGCACTTTCTTTTGGTGCCCCACACTTTCATCAACTAGAAGAAGCGCAACAGGACCAAGCTCTTATCGAAATAGAGAATACTGTATTCTTCGATACCATTCGCTACCTGACAGTGGCAGGTATGTTTTCCTTGCCTGAGTATGGTGGTAATCGGGATTATGTCGGTTACGATTTAATCCAGTTTAACAACCAGCATGCATGGCAACCTCCTTTTGGCTATTACGATGCAGACTATGCCGAGAAAGGTCAGTAGTAATGGTTGAGGCTTTCACAACGACTTTTCCGACCAGAGACGAAGTGGATTTTGTGATCGTTGGCTCAGGCTCAGCTGGGGGCATAATTGCAAAAGAACTCTCTGCAGCAGGTCATTCAGTTGTAGTTCTGGAACAAGGGCCTCACTTACAGGCCACAGATTTCACTCATGATGAATGGGGTATTGATCACAACTATGACATGAAGTGGAGCACGCGACAGGGTTATCCTCAAACTTTTCGTAAATCTGAAAACGAAGAAGCGGAACTTAGAGACACAGTGTGTGGGTATGCTCACAATGTTGGAGGTAGCAGTGTCCATTTCTCGGGAAATTTCTGGCGATTCAGACCTATAGATTTCATAGAAGCTTCGGTAAGAGGGGCCATTGAGGGTACTAACTTCGCAGACTGGCCGATCACTTATGAAGATCTTGAGCCGTATTACACGAAGGTGGATTGGGAGATTGGAGTCTCCGGACTGCAGGGCCCCTGGGATCCGCCCCGTTCCCGTGAATACCCTTGTCCGCCCATGCCTATAAAGGGATCAGATGTATTGCTGGAGCGGGCAGCCAAGCAGTTAGGCTTAACGCCATACCCAGCGCCAGTTGCCATACTTTCCCAACCCTTTAACGGACGTCCCGGCTGTATTCATTGTGGATTTTGTAATGGCTTTGGATGTGAGGTGAATGCCAAATCTTCCTCGATGATTGCGATGACCCCTTTAGCTCTGGCTAGTGGTAATTGCGAGTTACGCACTGGGTGTACCGTGTCTCGGGTTCACACGAATGAGGCAGGTCGGGTTACCGAAGTAGTCTATTGGGATGAAGAAAGTGTAGAACAAGCTCAACGGTCAAAGGCGGTTATACTTTGTGCCAACGGAGCGGAAACACCGAGATTACTATTAATGTCTGAATCGGCTATGTTCCCAGATGGCTTGGCAAACTCCAGCGGATTTGTCGGTCAGAATTTGATGTTCAATGGATATGCTTCAGCGGTTGGTTTGTTTGATGCGCCAGTTAATGCTTGGAAAAGTGTTCCTACAACACGCGTTGTGCATGATTTTTACGAACTGGACCCTAACATTGGATTTTACGGGGGAGGCGGTATAGATGGCCGCCATCCAACTCGTGGAGTGCCACTAGACTTTGGTCTAGATAGTGGTCAACTTTTCGATGGGCCAAGATGGGGGATTGATTACAAGAATAATTTAGCTCATGAATTTTCGCATGTGGCGGCGTTTGATGGTCATACAACTTCATTACCTCTGGCGTCAAACAATGTGACACTTGACCCTACGTACAAGGATAAATTTGGTCGCCCGGCTATTCGATGTACTTATATGGATCATGAGGATGATCTTGCTACTATGAATTGGTTTTTAGACAAGAATACAGAGCTAATGGAAGCGGCGGGAGCCATTAAGCTGGCGGGTTCCTATCCCGAGGGTGGGCAGGAAGGCAACGTACACCTATTGGGCACCTGTCGTATGGGAGACGACCCTACTACATCGGTAATCAATTCTAATAATCGGTCACATGACGTGCCAAACTTGTTCATGTGCGATGGAAGCACGCTGGTGACCTCCGGCAGAGGTCAGCCAACAATGACCATTATGGCCCTGGCTTTCCGGGCCGCTGATATGATTAACAACGCAGCCCGGCGGAACGAGATTTAGGAAGTAAACACAGCTACGCTGTCGCGATTCTTGATCGTAAAACCGGGTCTTATGGTGTGTTTCAGACCAGTCCTTAGTGCTGCTTATCCGCACTATCAATGCTGGCGAACACTTCGTGTGAACCGTCTTTTTTGATTAAAAGAATATCGTAGGGTGTAAAACGGTTTCCTATTTCCATCCCAGGTCCACCAATTGGCATGCCGGGCACGGCTAGCCCCAGCGCTCCTTGTGGAGGAGCTACTAGGAACTGGGCAATGAATTTTTCCGGAATATGGCCTTCGAATATATAGCCTTCCTTAGTCACTGCGGTGTGACAGGAGCGCCATTCGGGTTTGAGCCCGAGCTCATCCTTAACTGCCTGAATATCGGCAGGATGAAATACATTAGAGGAATAACCTCGCTCATCCATGTGCTGAATCCATCCGACGCAACAACCGCAGGTGACTTCTTTGTACACATTCAACACGATGTCGTCCAGGGATTGGCCGAAGGAGAAAGTGCTTGCTAGTCCGAATGCGACAGCGATCATTAACTTCTTTTTATCCTTCATGTTCATTAGCTACTCCAGTTAATTAGGGACGTATTTTCCCACCTTCTTTCAAATTCAAGTTCATCAGAACGACCGAGTTCTCAGACGCTCTTCCATACCTTACATAAAATACGGACAAACCCGCAATTATTTAACTTGCCATTAGCCTATCAGTGTATCAGAGAATATTGCCGCGAGTATTTAATCTTATTCTATACAGGCCTGTGCGAGCTGTCATATACAGAGTAGAGCCATCATCACCCCACGCGACGTTGGCCGGCACTTCTTCAGGTCTTATAGTTCCTAAGTGATCGCCCTCAGGACTGAATATCCATACGCCGCCAGGCCCGGTGGCAAAAATGTTGCCGGACACGTCAACTTTCATACCATCAGCTGCTCCGTCTGTATCTTGATCGTTAACATCGTAGAATATACGGGGATTACTGATAGAGCCGTCGTTCATTACGTCGTATGCATACCACACCTTTTCAGCCCCATCGGAGTTTGCTACGTACAGAGTCTGCTGATCTGGGGAAAAAGCGATCCCGTTAGGTCGGGTCTGATCGCTTTCGAGCAGTTGGATTTCGCCTTCGGGACTTAATCGATAAATGCCGTTGTATTCCAATTCGCGTGCCGGGTCACTCTCCTGTTGTGCAAGTCCGTACGGTGGATCGGTAAAATATAGCCAGCCATTGGAGTGCCAGGCCGAATCGTTCGGGCTGTTAAGTCGCATACCACGATACTGGCCTGCCAAAACAGAGCGACTACCATCAGATTCGATACGAGACACTACTCGATTGCCGTGTTCCATTAATAACAACCGACCTTGCGAATCCATATTCAGTCCGTTGGAACCTACCGAGGGATGACCAGCATCGCCCTCGAAGACCGGTTGCAGATAAGTGCCGAGTCCAGCTTCATCATTCCAGGTATGAATGGCATTGCTTCTAAGATCGCTGAAGTAAAGCTGGTTATTCCGCCGATCCCATACGGGTCCCTCAGTGAACGCAAAGCCGCCTGCTAGTTTTTGAATATTAGCGCCAATGGGCACTAAAGCATCGACCCGGGGATCTATTCGATCTACCGTTCCCGCATTATTTACAATCCCTGATTCTCCACCTCCGATTTCTCTATCGCAGTTAGATAGCCCTACACTCAAAAAAACAAGACATATATGAGGGAAAGATATTTTCATTGAATTGACCTCCCTTTTATTCCGCTATGCCGTCTATCAGATCATACATCCGCTGTACCGCTTGCAGATTGGCGCCTAGCTGATCAACGCCCAAGGTGTCTGCATGTTGTCTGAGATCGGCACGAGCTGCTGCTTCTTCAGCGCTATACCCTGCAGTCTTCAATCTGCGAACTTCTTCGGTGAGATCGGCGTAATAGGTTTGCACGTAGTCGATGCGGCTTAAATCGGCGATGCTGGGCCCATGGCCTGGCAGTATTAGATCGAAATCGAGCTGTTTAAGCCCTTGCAGGGTGTCAGCCCATTCAGCAACATATCCATCTCCTAAGTAAGAAATTCCGCCCAGCATCATATCCCCGGTAAATACTATTCGCTCTTGTGGCAGAAATACCGCCAAATCCCCTCCGGTATGAGCACGTCCCAGAAAATGTATCTGGATTTCTCGACCGCCTCGAAACAAAGTCATGGTGTCGCTCATTGAGACGGTTGGTGGAATGAAATCGATTTCATCCTGCGCACTCACATGGGCTTGCCAGAACTCCAGCTGGGTTTGTAGCTCGGCTCTTTCGCCACCGCTAGCACCGGTGATACGTTCCTCTAAATTGGCCACTGTATTATCGAAACGTACCAACGAGGAACGATAGGTCTGTTCGTTAGCAGGTTCTTCGGTGAGCTTTTTGTAGGTATATTCATGGCCGATGATTTGGATATTCGGGCCAAAAGCAGGAGCTCCATTGGAGTGATCATAGTGGAAGTGGGAATTGATAAGAGTAGTGACCGGCTTGTCGGTAACGACTTCAATTGAATTAATCAAGGCTCTTCCGGCAGCCGGTGTGATATGGGAATCCACTACTACAACATCATTATCGCGCTCGATGATTAGTGCATTGCTCATGGTGTAAATCGCCCCGTTGCCGCTGGCGAAATAAACACCTTCGGCTACCTCTTCGAGGCGATGAGTATCGGTATTGATAACTTCTTGTGACAAACCAGAAGCCGGAACCAAAATCGAAGCGAATAGGGCGACTAAATACTTGTTCAGTGTAGTCATTATTTCCTCCAGCTATCTCTTTATTGGTTTTGCAGTACTTTGAAGTCTGAACAATATACTCTCTCTATGTAAGCTCTGCATCTGGATAGTGCAGGTATAGTGCTGGAGATAGAGTGGAAATGGGGCGCTAGCTAAGGCAAACTCCTCGTTGGGTAGTAAAACTAGTGGGAGGATAAAGATGAAACGATTAGTTAACACACTGGCGATCGTGGGGTCTTTGATGCTTCTAAATACTCCAACAAATGGCCACCACGCATTCTCTTCTGAGTTTGACATTGATAGACCTATTCGCCTGAGAGGAACTATTACCCGCATGGAATGGGTGAATCCCCATACTTGGTTGCATATCACAGCTGCCATTGAGGACGGTACTACTCAGGAATGGATGCTCGAGGGGGGTACTCCCAACACCTTGTTGCGGGCGGGTCTCACTCAACAAATACTGTTACCAGGGACTGAAATTTTGGTGCGTGGCTACCAGAGTAAAGACCCTGATTGTATTCCGAAATGTCGAGGTAGCGGGCGGGATATAACCTTTGCTGATGGTAGCAATATCTTCATGGGCTCGTCCGGTGTTGGAGCACCTCCGGAAGGGTTCCCAGACGATAATGACGAGTAAAAGCCTTCCAGCTTCATAGATCAGAGGCTCAGCGAAAAGGGGATACCGTGGAAATAAAGACAGCTAAGGAAGATATGACTTATTGCCGTACATTCAAGCATATGGCAGTTGGGTTCCTTATAATGGGCGCACTCATGACCTGTTCCCAGGAGCCTTCTGAGAGCAGTGTTGCAGTAATTGAGCCGGTCATGATACCGAGCGAAGATGACCCGCCAGATCTCAGCGGCATCTGGCAGGCTTTAGGTTCAGCGAGCTGGGATCTAGAAGGCCATGCCGCCAGTAAGATGCCGGTAACTACTGTTATTGGTGCTCATGGTGGCATCCCGGCTGGAACTAGTGTGGTGATTGGAGGTGATATTCCTTACCTGCCAGATGCGCTGGAAACCCGAAATGCCAACCAGGCGGATTGGGCTAACCTGGACCCAGCCGCTAAGTGTTTCATACCAGGCATCCCCAGATTGACCTATATGCCAGCCCCGTTGCAGATCCTGCAGACAGATACCGAAATTTTCATTGCCTACGAGTGGGGAGGAAACAGCCGTAGTATCTTTATGGATAGGCCGGGCACTTCAGCCCCATTGCCGTCTTGGATGGGTTATTCATTAGGAAAATGGGAGGGGGATACACTAGTGGTGGACGTCACTTCCCAGATGCCGGATACCTGGTTCGATGCAGCGGGGAATTACCACAGTGGCTCGCTACATGTTGAAGAGCGTTACGCGCTGATGGGAGAAAATCATATTCAGTATGAAGCGACTATTACAGACTCAGAAGTGTTCAGTCGACCTTGGACTATCCGTATGCCACTGTATCGACGGCTTGAAGAGAATGCGCGCATCCTTGAATTTAAATGCGTCGAATTTGGTGAAGATCTCTTGTACGACCATTTACGAAGAGGGTACGATGGACCGAAGAATTTGGATGGGACTCTGCGTGTTGATCTCATAGAAGATCCCATAGATCAATAACGAGGATTTAGAGATGAAAAAATCAGCCTCACTCACTGTTTCAACGGCCCTACTAATTATGTGCTCCTTGGGGCAGGCAGATGTGCCGATGAAGGCTTGGGGGAAACCCAGTCTTCAGGGGAATTGGGATTTCCGCACTGTGACGCCTTTCCAGCGACCGGCAGCCTTCGCCGACAAGGAATTTCTCACCCCGGAAGAAGTTGAAGACTACGAAGCAGCGGTACGTGCTGGAAGGGAGGCAAGAGCCAGTGCAGAATTTGATGGGGAATATGATCAACAGGATCTTGATGTTGGGTACAACCAATTCTACCTAGATCAGGGAACTACCATGACGACAACCATGCGTACTTCTCAGTTAATTTACCCTGAGAATGGACGGATGCCAGCGATGACTGAACGTGGTCGAGAAGCCTCAGCCTATTTTAGGGTTCTGCAGAGCCGTTCACCTCATGGGCCGGAAGACAGGAATCTCTATGACCGTTGTATTCTTGGGTTCAATGCAGGCCCCCCCATGCGCTCCGGTGCTTATAACAACATGATGAAGTTAATTCAGACAGAAAACTACGTGATGATCCAGACAGAGATGGTGAATGATCATCGTGTAATTCCCACCAGTGGTGGGCAAGCTCTACCCGCATCTATGCAATTGTGGAAGGGTGATTCTCGCGGCCAGTGGGACGGCGATACTTTTGTGGTAACTACTACTAACTTTACTCACCTGAGCCGATTTAGTGGCACTGGAGAGAGTATGACTCTAACTGAACGATTCACTCGTCTCGATGAAAATAGGCTGGAGTACGAGTGGACGGTCGATGATTTAGAGATGTTCGAAGACAAGTTTACTGCGGTGGTGGAGTTGCAGCTCACTGAAGCCGACCTTTATGAATATGCTTGTCACGAAGCCAATTATGCGATGCCGCTGATGTTAAGCGGTGCACGCAAGCAAGAGGCTAACGGTGTAGAGGATGACACGTGGCTTCCTAGTTGGAGCCGTTAAAACGCAAGTTTATAGCTAGATAAAAAGACATTCACTGGGGTAGCGCCGCTCTTTCGTGCTTCAGGCTAGGCTACCAGGTTTTCTCGACCACTCTTTCTATAGGCTGCTCAGCCGTCTGTGTCCTTAGGGCTTGTCGTGACAGCAAGTCATATTGATCTCCGATTCTTAGGAAGTAGAACTTGCCGCCGGAATCCAGCATGCGGTTATGATCGAAGATGGCAACATAACTTTGTCCAATCACTTCGAATTTATTATTCTGCACGATGATGGCTGTGTTTTCATCGAGGCCGATACCTAGTAGTTCCGGTTTTTCCTCGATAATCTCAATAAGATCGAAGTGTCGATTACGCCTTAGAAGGTGCTGGTCGATGGCAACATTCTTGATGAAACCCAGTCCCTCTTCATGGTCACCCATCATAATGGTGTTGCCACTGGTATCTCCTCTCGCGAGATAAGACCCGAGAATTGTCGCTCCTGCGGATGAGCCCCCAATTACACCGTCTCTATTCAACAGATCCCAAAGAGCCTCATGAACTTTGGTATTCATGTAAGCGTCAGCTAACTGCCATTGACGCCCGCCGGTGAACCAAACGCCTTGAGCCTGTTGAATGGCGCCTGTAAAAGCATCGGTGTCAGCGACAGCAGGATCATAGGTATGAAGCAGTGTGATATTGGTTAGCCCCGCATCTCGGAATTGTTGTAAACCTTGCCAAGATTGATCGTAATTATCAGCTCCTCCTGCAGTGGGTATCACTACGATAGGAGCGTCTAGGCCGCCTGCCAGCTCGCCAAAGCGAACCAGAATATCCAGGTCTTGCATGCCACCGCCGACGATCACTAGTGAGCCTCTTTCGGGGCCACTCGTTTGTGCCATGGTGGTAACGGAGAACAGACAAGTCCAGGTAAAAACTGCCACTGCATTCATGATTATAATTCTTAAACTCATAACAGTTAATCCTCGGTTATTGTGGCAAACTAAAGGCCAGATACTCTGATCCAGACGGAGGCCCCATTCTTCCACCACCGGCAGCGATTACTACAAATTGCTGCCCGTCGATACTGTACATGGCTGGTGTAGAAAAACCAGCGGCGGGTAATTCATGCTCCCATAATAACGAAGCATCTTGTGTATCATAAACTCGAAATTTACGATCTGGCGTCGCTGCAATAAAAATTAGACCTGACGCTGTTACCACCGGGCCTCCATAGCTCTCTGCGCCGTAACCCAGATCAGGGTGACTAGGATAGTTGCCAAAAGTTATTTGCCAATCGATTTCTCCTGTGGCGAGGTCAATAGAATTAAGAGTTCCCCATGGGGGAGAGTTTCCTGGAAGATCTTCGTGATCGCGGACTCGAATGTAGCCTGCGAAAGCATAATCTATTTCCGTGCTTGGTTCGTCGGCCCCGGCTTGATTTGGATTACGCAGATAGGAATTAATAGCGTTTGTTTCTATCTGGCTCAAGGTTTCAAAGGCTGGCATGCGACCACGCCCCGTTTCTAGGATCGCCCGTATTTCAGCATTAGTTAGACGATCTGTGATATCTATCAGACTTGGGCCGATGTCGGTACCAGCCAGCTCTTGCCCGTGACAGTCACCGCAATTCTCTGCATAGACGCCTTGGTTGCTGAAACCCACCGGGATCTCGTATAAGCGGATGATGCCTCCGATTTCTTGAGCATTGAGAATTAATTTGTTCCCTTCAGGGTCGTAAGCAGAACCGCCCCATTCAGCGCCTCCATCAAAGGCAGGATAAAACAAAATCCCACTTAGTGTAGGGGGTGCCCAAGGGCGCTGATCCAGCGGCGCAATTACGCTTGTGACATGATCAATGGCTTCCTGGTTGCGGGTGGTCATATTGAATTCTTGACGGGTAAAAGCTACTGAAGATACAGGTTGCGTTGGGGCAGCCTCTTCACCAGGCAAGCCACTCGGAAGAGCTTCGACTTCATAGACTTCATAAAGTGATTCGCCGGTGTCCCGATTGAACAAGAAAAGGTGGCCAGACTTGGTAGTAACCGCAACACCGTCAATCAAAACACCATTCCGTTCTAGTTGGACCAGGGTCGGTGGGGAAGGTAGATCTCTATCCCATAAATCATGTCTAACAGTTTGATAATGCCAGCGATACGCTCCAGTGCGGGCGTCCAAAGCTATCAGACTGTTAGCAAATAGATTGTCACCGCTGCGGGAAGCACCGTAGAAATCCGGTGTGGCCGACCCTGTCGGCACGAACAACATCGCGCGCTCTTCATCCAGGGTTATTCCAGTCCAATTGTTAGCTCCCCCGGCGAGAGTTAGCGAACCTTCTTCCCAGGTTTCCGAACCAAGTCCGGCGGTGAGAGGTAAACTGTTAAAACGCCAAATTTCCGTGCCATCAAGTGCACTAAATGCGCGGATCATCCCCGCATGGGAGGTGGAGCTTTCGCTAGTGGAAAAGCCCATGATCAATTTGTCCTCGAATACGATGCCAGGGACGCTAGTGAACAGTGGTCCCGTTTTCTCCGTCGGTGTGAGATCCAACCGACCATTGATCCCAAAAGTTGTAATCGGTTGTCCTGTTAGGGGATCGAGAGCAATTAATTCCCTGCCAGCTGCATAAAAGAGCCGAGTTTCTCCATTTCCTTCCCACCACATCAAGCCACGTTGGGCAGCACCTTGCCCGCCCGGATCATAACGCCATCGTTCTTCACCGGTTGCTGCATTAAGGGCAAAGGCGACCAGTTTTGGAGATAGTCCGTACAACACGCCATCCACTACCAAGGGGCTGGTGTACATTGTTGAGTTCCCTTCACGCAATTCACCTGAGTTGTAGGACCAGGCTAGCTCTAATTCGCTGACATTCTCGCGGGTGATTTGGGACAGTTCGGAGTAGTGACTCCGGCCGGGATCTCCCAAGTAGGTATCCCAGTCAGTATTCAAACTGGCGTCCTGCTGGGATTCATCCTGTGAGCAAGCTACGAAAAAGACTAAGGCCGCAGATAAGACTGTTTGTTTCATTATTATGCCGTCGGGCGAGTCCGTTAGATTAGTGCGTAACAGAATAAACTAGCACACTCATGCAGAATTAGTGAATCGCAGAGGGCTGTAACTGAAAACAGTGAAAGGCGGATTGATACTTGAGCCTGAAGACTCTATGCTTGCCGGTTGATGGTCGAATCAACCTACACAACAGACCCGGCGTCCGAGACAGCAGTTACTGCTTCGCCGGTTACTCGCAAAGTCCGCATCAGATCCATCGACACGCTTCGCGGAGTGGCACTGCTCGGGATTTTGTTAATGAACATCATCGCGTTTGGTCTTCCTTATGCTTCTTATTTCAATCCAGTGTTCGATAGTAATCTCGAAGGTATCAACCTCAGCACCTACGTAGCCATGGATATCTTTGTCGAGGGCAGTATGCGTGGCATTTTCTCTATGTTGTTCGGTGCCGGATTTCTTTTATTCATTACTAAACCTGATGCCAATGAGGATCTGGTGCGTGGACTGTATTTTAGACGTACCGTGCTACTGATTCTGATAGGGCTTTTCAATGCTTACATTCTGCTTTGGCCAGGGGATATACTTTTCACTTATGGAGTTGCAGGGTTACTGCTCTATGTGTTTCGGCATTACTCAGCAAAAAAGTTGGCACTGGTTTCCGGAATTATCTTCGCCTTTCTCGCTATCCTGCATACAGCTTCGCAGATGTACCCCAGAGAACTGCATGGGGAAGTACTGGAAATCGAAGCGCTTCCTGCCTCTACAGAATTGAATCAAGAGCAACAACAGACTATAGCGGAATGGGATACTTTTCTTGATCAACAATTTTTTACACCTGAACTGGCAGAACAGGATCTTCAGATAAGAAAGGGTGGCTACATCGAAACTTTTCAGTTCCTGGTTCTCTTTAATCTAATAATCCAGACCGTGGGATTAGTAGCCAGTGGTCTTTGGGATGCCTTGGCAATGATGTTGCTAGGAATGGCCTTCATGAAATGGGGTATTTTCAATGCCAGCCGCAGTATGAAGTTTTACCTGGGAATGTTTGTGATCGGATTTGGCACTGGGTTGCCTATCAACTATTTCGAAGTGAATGCCTTTGTGAGTAGCGGCTTTCAGATTTACTGGGAAGCCGCGAGCAGGCCAACTTATGATCTCGGTCGGCTGCTTGTTGCCATAGGCTACATCGGCCTGATAATGATGGTATGCAAATCAGGCATTTTGCATTTATTACGCTCGGCTCTTGCGTCTGTAGGGCAGATGGCGCTGACCAATTACCTTTCCCAGTCGCTCATCTGTAATGCGATTTTCATGGGGTGGGGTTTTAATTTGCTGGGTGAACTAGACCGTTTTCAGATCTATTACGTAGTCCTCGGTGTATGGTTGTTTCAGTTAATCGTTAGCCCAATCTGGTTACGCTATTTTAGATTTGGTCCAGCCGAATGGCTGTGGCGCAGCCTGACCTATAAGACCAAACAGCAATGGCGATTACAGGCCGTTTAATCTCTTAATCATGAGTTACAAACTGTTAACGATTGCAAGCGATGATGGTGTAGCAAGCTTAAGCTTTAACCGGCCTGAAAGCGGCAATGCTTTGAGCGTGGAATTGATGCAAGAAATTATCGCGGCATGTAATTCTTACAAATACGATACTGATACTCGTGTAATTGTCTTTCGCGGCGAAGGAGCGCACTTTTCTGTTGGAGCAGATCTAAAGGATCCTGTTAGGCAACAGCAAATCGGCGAAAAAGATTTGAATCAATCATACCGCAGGACTCAGCTTGGTAGAGAGCTGATCGAGAGTATCCTCAATATAAATCAGATCACTATCGCTGCAGTGCATGGTGCAGCTGCTGGGGGCGCCGCCTGTATTGTTAGCGCCTGTGATTTTCGCATCGGCAGTACTGACTGCATCATCGGTTATCCGGAAGTAAAGCTTGGCATGAACCTCAGTTGGGGAGCCTTGCCATTGTGTTACAACCTTGTGGGTCCGGCGAAAGCCAAACGAATGGTAATCGGAGGAGAGCTTGAACCGGCAGGGGATCTTTTAAATTGGGGGTTTCTTGACGAGGTGGTGGAGCGAGAGTTGTTGGAAGAACGAGTCAGTGAGTTAGCGAAATATTATGCCACTCGCCCACCCATTGCCGCCCAGATGATCAAGCGCGGGCTTAATGCAATTCAATTAGCTAATAGTGCGGGTGTAATGCATGCTGACGGTGACCAATTTACACTTTCCACTTTAACCGAAGATTTCAAAAAACAGCGCCAAGCATTCCTAACAAAGAAGCAAGAGAAATAGCTTGGATAAAGTTGTCTTGAACAGGTCAATCACGTACCATGCACGCCGGCTTCAGCCGAAGGTAGTTACTTCTTTCGCATTTCGCTAAAGGCTTTTTGGTTTCTGCGATTAGACTAATTGTTGCAGCAAGTCATTTCACGATTTTTCCTGGCTCGATCTAATTGCCACGGTCATTACGTAGTTACAATAATGTTAGAACGATTGCACTTTAACAAAGATACAATGCGCGAGTTGTTGAAGATCGCATTGCCGATGGTAGTATCCCAAGGCGCTTTCGCGGTGATGATCTTCACTGATCGTTATTTCATGTCACAGATCGATCCGACTCACATGGCTGCAGCACTAGGCGGCGGTGTTGCTTGTTTTTTCTCGTTCTGTTTTTTTTCCGGATTACTGTCCTATGGTAATGCCATGGCTGCACAGTATCTCGGTGCGGGTGAGCCGGAGAAATGTCCTAAAGTAGTTACCCAAGGGTTCATCATGGCAATGATGAGTATCCCAGCGTTGGTGGTCATCACCTATTTTATTGCTGGCATTTTCGAAAATATGGGACATGACCCCCGGCAAGTGGAACTAGAACGTACTTATTACATCATATTGATGTTGGGTATCGTAGTCACGTTAGCCAAGATTTGTCTCTCTTCTTACTTTGCTGGAATCGCTCGTACCCACGTGGTAATGATCTGTGACGTATTCGGACTTGTCATCAATGTTCCACTTAGTTATGTCATGGTTTTTGGTAAGCTCGGATTGCCAGCCTTGGGTATTGTCGGGGCTGGCATCAGCACAATCGTTGCGACGATCCTGGGATTTCTCGCATTTGTGTCTTTCTATCTTGCGAGAGAACACCGGGAAAAATTTCGCGTGATGGAATCTTTTCAACTCGATCGGGGCATTTTGCGCCGCTTCCTGCGCCTCGGATTTCCATCAGGTATGGAGCTTTTTCTTAATGTTGCAGCTTTCAATCTCTTCCTGTTGATGTTTCAGTCCTATGGAGTAGCACAAGGCGCTTCGGCGGCTATCGTGTTTAACTGGGATATTCTTTCGTTCGTTCCAATGATTGGCCTTAACATAGGGGTAATCAGTTTGATCGGACGCTTCGTCGGCGCCCGAGACATGCAGCGGACCTCTGAAGTGATGTCCGCCGGATTTATCATGGGTATTAGCTATTCCGTGATTTTGGCGATCATCTATATTAGCTTCCGGTATCCGCTGGTAGAAGTGTTTGCGCCGCCACAAGGTGATTTTTCAGAGATACGCGAGTTGGCAGCCTTTATGATGGTTGGTCTGTCCAGTTATGCTGTTGCCGATGCCATTATTATAGTTTCTGGAGGAGTTTTGCGGGGTGCCGGTGATACCCGCTGGTTACTAATAACTTCAGTATCTTTGCACTGGCTTATGCTGGTCGCGCAGTACTTCATTATTTTAGTGTTAGGCTTGGGACCAAGGGTCTCTTGGCTCACTTTTGTAGCAATGATTTTTGTCATTGCGGTAGTTTACATTGGTCGCTTGCGTGGAGGTATTTGGCGGGATCCGGAGCGTCTCGCGATGGTGATGGCAGAGTAAGACTTTCATGGCTTGCACCGCCCTCCAGAAGCAGTTAGCCTCTGATGGTTCATTACATTCCAACAAAAGAGTTCATCATGCGAAAGCTAAATAATTCTGCCACCTTAACAATCATGGTTGCGAGCCTCATTTTGTTTATCAGCACAACTGTATTGTCGCAAGCACGTTATCCGTCGGGCTTGCTCAACCAGAAAGGCAATTTCACCAGTGGTGCAGCAAACGCTATAGGTCAACCCTTTCGAGGTTTGGCTACATCGGATGGAATAATCGAGGGACTTTTTCCTATCAAAGAAACAGGAGTATCCTCTCGGCCAGTTCGAGAAGCAGCTGAACGTTTTCTTGCCACCTTGAATACTGCTGAGCTCAGTCGAAGCCACTTCGCAATCAATGATCCAGAGTGGCGCCACTGGTCCAATGTCGATGTAGGCATATTTCCCCGGTGGGGAATTAGCCTAGAGGAGATGTCTGGTGATCAGAAAGTGGCCGCGTGGGCATTACTGGAAGAGGCTTTAAGCGCAGAGGGAGTGGAACAAACTCGCAGTATTATGCGCACTGAGCAAAGACTGTTTGAGTTGAATGGCGAACCAATACGATACGGTGAAGAAAAATACTATCTGACCTTTATGGGCATCCCTTCTGAAGACGATCCGTGGGGCTTTCAATTAGACGGCCATCATCTGGTGATTAACTACTTTGTGCTTGGCGATCAGGTGGTGATGACGCCGGCATTTTGGGGAGGAGAGCCAGTTGTCACAGAATCTGGTCGTTACTCAGGAAACACCATTCTTCAAGAAGAACAAAGCCTTGGGCTTGAACTAATACAGTCCATGAATAACTCACAGCTGGCGAAAGCAGTACTTAGCCCAGACAAGGTACGCAACAACCAAATAGCTGCAGCTAACCAGGATAACCTGACGCTGGATTATCAAGGGCTAGCTGGATCGGAAATGGACAGCTCGCAAAAACTGAAACTACTGAACGTAATTCGTTCCTACGTTGGGGCTTTGAGAGAACCGCATGCCGAAATTACCATGGATGAGATCGGCCAGCACATAGATGACACGTACTTTGCATGGGTAGGGTCGGATGCGGACGATGCAGTTTTTTACTATCGTATTCAAAGTCCAGTCATCTTGGTTGAATTCGATCATCAAGGACCGGTTGGAACCCTTCAGAAAAACGCTCCAGGCGTTCCTACCAGAGATCACATCCACACTGTAGTGAGAACACCGAATGGCAATGACTACGGAAGAGATTTACTTGCACAACATTTAGCGACAGAGCATTAAGGTAAAAGGATAGACTATGAGATATTTACTAAGATTTGCCCTGTGGTTCAGCATACTGATACTGGCCCCTGCCTTTTCGTTTGCGCAATCGCAAAACCCCTTCGGCATACCTTCCGAACAAGTGCTTACACCATCATCCAATATAGTGGCAGCCCCAGGCTCCCGAGCGCAAGGCTGGCTGAACCAAGGTCGGTCGGAACTAATAGCGCGCCATGGAGTTGTAGCGACTAGCGACACCCTGGCTGCACAAGCAGGTCTGGAAATTCTGCAGCAGGGTGGTAATGCAATCGATGCTGCGGTGGCAGCAGGTGCAGTACTGGATGTAACTTCGCAAAACGATACCGGTATTGCCGGTGATCTGTTTGCCCTTGTTTATGTAGCCGCAGAAAAGAAACTCTATGCCCTAAACTCAGCAGGTTGGGCGCCAGCCCGATGGACGCCCGAGTTTTTCAAGAATGAATTGGGGCTAGAGCAAGTTCCATTATCGGGAGTGAATGCCGCGACCGTTCCTGGAGCGATCTCAGGTTACGATGCCCTGTTGAATCGGTTTGGTACTCTGGGATTTAAGGAAACCTTTGAAAGAGCAGCGCGGATCGCCGAGGAGGGCTGGGGTCAGGGGGAGCGCCGTCATCGCGACATAGTCAGTGCTGAACAGAAACTAAGGCAAGATGATTATTCGTCACAGGTCTTCCTGGAAGAAGGAAAAGCGCCGGATCTCTACAGCATCATCCGAAACCCTGACCTCGCCGACGCACTTCGATTAATACAGGAAGAAGGTCGTGATGCTTTTTATCAGGGAGCCATCGCAGACGCAATCGTAGCGAAAGTGCAAAGTGAAGGTGGTGTGATGACCCATGCTGACCTTGCGGAGTTCCAATCAGAATGGGTAGAACCTATTAGCACCAACTATCACGGGTACGATATATATCAATTACCGCCTCCAGGTCAGGGCTTTGCCGCGTTGGAGATGCTAAATATTCTAGAAGTCTGCGCGCCTGTGCACGATGTAAACCTGACAGCTCTCGGCCCTTCCAATCCTGATTACTGGCATTTTATGGTGGAAGCGAAAAAATTGGCTTATTCAGACTTACAAGCCTACAACGGTGATCCCTTGTTCAGCACCGTGCCGGTTAAGGAGCTTCTTGACAAAAACTATGCTGCCAGTCTGTGCAACCGTATTGACATGCACAAGGCTTCAGAGCCTTCGGTGAAAGGCGGATTAGATGGTGGCACTATTTATCTAACTACGGCAGACCGCTGGGGAAACATGGTCTCCTTGATTCACAGTGTTTTTTCGGTATACGGCAGTGGTGTAACCGTTCCGCCCTATGGGATGGTTCTGCATAACCGGGGAGTGGCTTTCTCACTTGACCCGGACAGCCCCAACGTAGTGGCTCCACGTAAAAGGCCCTTTCATACAATCATAGCTGGGTTTGCTATGCAAAACGGTGAGCCTCTGATGACTTTCGGTAACATGGGAGGAGCTGTGCAACCAGAGACCCACGCTCAGCACATGGTGAATTTGATTGATCATGGAATGAATATCCAGATGACTACAGATGTGGCGCGTTTCACGCATAGTCAGAATAGCAATGTCTTATCGTTGGAACATAGTCTCTATAACCTCGTTGGTAGGGCACTGGAAGCGAAAGGACATTCCGTTCGCCCCGTCAATGGCGGCAGTGTTGGCGGTTATCAAGGCATCATGTTTAGCAAGGACCTATCGCTCCCCGAACCAGTTTTCACTCCAGAGAGTATTGCACAAGATCACCCGGTAAACGGCATATATCGAGCTGGATCGGATCATCGTAAAGATGGTCAAGCAGCTGGCTGGTAACGCTACTTATTTAAGCTAGTAGCAGACCGAATTACCAAGGAATAGCAGTTATGGAGATGAATTCTAAAAAACGTATTGAGGCTATCCCAGAGAAAGTGTGGAAAGCTCTCAACGATACAGAAGTCTTAAAAGCGTCGATGCCAGGGTGTGAGAGTTTTGAAGCAACCGGCGAAAACACTTTTGAAGCCAAGATCACTGCTAAGGTTGGACCAGTCAAAGCCAAATTCAAATTCAACGTCAGTCTTACCGACATTGATCCTCCTAATGGCTATACGATCAGCGGCGAGGGGCAGGGGGGAGCCGCCGGATTTGCAAAAGGGTCGGCTGCGGTGAATCTTGCCGGAGAGAATGGAGCTACCATTCTTTCCTATAATGTTAAAGCTAATGTTGGTGGTAAGTTGGCTCAGCTTGGTGGCCGTCTGATTGATGGTACAGCCAGGAAAATGGCTGACGAATTCTTTGGCAACTTCATTGAGATTGTTGCCGGTGAAACTCAAGATCCTGATGAAACTGTTACCACTGATTCCCAAGCCTCACAAGAAACGAGTGGATTGCCTATCTGGGCTTGGATTATCGGGATAGTCGCAGCTGGGGCTGCTGTCTTGCTCGCATTCGCTTGACGTCGCCTGCACAATCTCTGAAACTGGCCGCCCTGCTTGCGAAATTCACTAGAATTAGCAGTGATAATTAGAAAGGTAAAAATGGGAGATAGACCATGTTGACCGTTAATATGAACGTCAATGGCAAACCTGTAAGCGGTGAAATAGAAGACCGCACGCTACTCGTTCAGTTTTTGAGAGAGAATCTCCGGCTCACCGGTACCCACGTAGGTTGCGATACCAGCCAGTGTGGCGCCTGTGTTGTGCACGTGAACGGTGTATCCATCAAATCTTGCACAATTTTGGCCGTTCAGGCTGACGGTGCGGAAGTAACAACTATTGAGGGGCTAGCCGATAGCGGTGAACTGCACCCGATGCAACAGGCCTTCATGGATAATCATGGCCTGCAATGTGGGTTCTGCACTCCTGGCATGGTGATGAGTGCCATAGACATCGTTAATCGTAATGGCTCTGATGTAGACGAGCCGACCGTGCGCAAAGAGCTGGAAGGCAACATTTGCCGCTGTACCGGATACCACAATATTGTGAAAGCCGTACAGGCTGGCGCTAAGGATATGGGGGGCTAACGAAATGGTAGACAACGGAGTCGGTGTCAGTGTACGCCGCAAAGAAGATAATCGTTTCCTAATCGGTAAAGGAAACTATACCGATGATATTAACCTGGTCGGACAGACCCACGCTGTATTTGTTCGATCACCTCATGCACATGCCACTATTAATAGTATTGATACTTCCGAAGCAGCAGCTTCCGATGGTGTGATTGCCATCTTTACCGGCGATGATCTTGCAGCTGATGGCATAGGGCCTCTGATCTGCGGTGTTACTGTCACCAGCGATGATGGCGACCCTCATCGCGCGCCAGTTCATTCCGCACTCGCGCAGGGAAAGGTCAACTATGTAGGTGACCACGTAGCCATAGTGATCGCGGAAACGCTTGGTCAGGCGCGGGATGCTTCAGAGAAAGTAGAAGTTGATTATGGCGTTTTGTCAGCAGTGACTGATACCTCGACGGCAGCAGATGACGGACAGCAACAGATCCATGATATCGCCCCAAACAATGTCTGCTTTAATTGGCCCTTTGGTGACAAGGCGGCTGTGGATGCAGCCTTCGAAGGGGCACATAAGGTATCGAGCCTGGAATTGATCAATAACCGTATGGTGACGAATCCAATGGAACCGCGCGCAGCCATTGCTGAATACAACTCCGGCACCGAAGAAATCACACTGCAGTTGACTACTCAGAATCCCCATGTACACCGTTTGGTGCTCTCT
>Ga0209034_10000218_pt1 | contig 29537 bp, 27 predicted proteins | sample MarorgKNORR_S2LV_2_FD_188219 | JGI IMG/M metagenome (GOLD analysis project Ga0209034, IMG submission 188219) | Marine microbial communities from the Southern Atlantic Ocean, analyzing organic carbon cycling - 250m_A/KNORR_S2/LV (SPAdes) (version 2) | ecosystem: Environmental > Aquatic > Marine... | reverse complement strand
ATCTCGACACCACGTTCTAAGCAACCCATCAAACATTGGAGTAGCTCGGCGTCGATGTCATGGTTGATCGCCAGTATCAAGCTTTTCACCCGCTGGGTGCTCAGAAGTTCATCAAGGTCATTCCGATTCCCGATCACCCTCGGTGCGTCAGGCGGTGCCACCTCGACGGACGTATCCGCGGCAGTTGTCCGGCCAGCCATGACAGCCATTTCTGCTTTTACGGGATCATCATCGATAAAACCAACGATGTGATAGGTATCATCCCCATGCTGGCGAAGCGCTTGCAAAACAGTGCTTCCAGCCCAACCCGCACCAATGATAAGTGTGCGGCGACGAAAAAATAGCCGCGCTAAAGTAGCAACGTAAAAGGCACGCCCAATCAGTAGGAACGTGAGTGCTATTACAGGGAACAACACTAAGTAGCGACGCGACGGTGGCAGACTAGGAGTCAGATACGGAATCAGCATAAAGATGAGCATGGCCAGAAATCCCGACTTGGCCACAGCCTCGGCCGCGGCCGACATGTGAGCCGCACGCCTCAGGTTGTATGAGTCAAAAGCGTTAGCAAGCACCAGATAGATGCCACTCAGGAGGAGAAACCAGTGTGGGTAGAGAAGGGGCAGTTGCCAACCAGACGCGTAATCTGGCCGCAGGCCCACGCCCACGGCAAGTCCCACATTGATCGCCAAGAGATCCAGCGTCACCAACAAAAGGCGCCTCTCCGAGATTTGAATCGGAAAATGGAAAGGCTCGCGTGTCTCCCCGAGTTCCCCGTGGGAGGAACCAGGTTCTGGATCAGGCTGGATCTTTAGTTTAGTCATTGTCTCAGTGAGCACTGCCTTTCCGGGTTCCCACACGACGCTCTCCCCAGAGCAATCTCAATGAAGCAATGGAGAACCTAGTCAGCACCATCAGGGCGATAAGCCAGCCATATAGAGGGAAAAAACGATTCCGTGGATATCGGCAAAAAATGATCCATGGGTTTCGGTGATAGTAGTACAGGGAGCGAAAGAAACGGATATTAGTGCCACCTTTCCCTCCGGAGTGAATAACCTCGGCCTTTGGCAGGTACACGACATGCCAATCTGCCGCCGTTATCCGATAGCACCAATCGAGATCCTCAGAATACTGAACCAAAGTTTCGTCAAAGGCACCGAGTTGCTCGATGACCTCACGGCGCACCATCATGCAGGCGCCGGATAATGACTGTACTTCGTGCGTTTCCTCTGGGTTAACGTAACGCAGCAAATATTCACCTAACGCACGATTACGCGGGAAAAGTCGATCCAAACCCACCGAGTAAGCAAAGCTCGATAGTGGCGACAAAAATCCACGCCGGCACTGAGGCTGTAGGGTGCCATCGTCGTTGAGCACCTTAGGACCAACAGCACCAGCATCGGGATGCTTGTTGAGATACGCAACCATGGCGTCTAGCGCACCGGGCAATATCTGAGTGTCGCAGTTGAGAACCAGCACAAAGTGGCCGACGGCGGTGTCAATTAACAGGTTGTTGGCTTTTGCATAGCCAAGATTCTCGGAATTCACTATGACACAGGCATCCGGGAAAACCGCGGTTACAGCTTCTGTGCAAGGCCGCGGCGAGGCGTCGTCTACGACCAGAATCTCGTATTTGCAACGCGTATCGCTGTTATGAATCGAGTTTATGCAACGCGAAAGATAGTCGGGCGCATCATAGTAAGAGATGCAGATCGACAGCTCGACAACGTCGTTCGGGGGCCTAGTCACGGTAGCGTTAGATGATCAGCGGACAACGGAGTCGATGCGGCTTCTTTGCCGCCCACAGTGCACGACTCAGCTGGATAGATGAAGTCGGCGCCATTGAGGATGCCATCACAGATGACGTCTAGGCCGAGGCTCTGCCCAGGCCGCAAGCTATCGATGCTGTCAAGCCGCAAGTCGAATCCGAACAATGCGCCTCCTCCCGGCTGTACGAATTCCAATGGAATCATCCTCCGGAAGAAGTAATGGTAAGCATACTTTCGCGCTCGCTCTTTCGTCGGACCGTCAAGGCGTCGGTTCAACGGCAGCTGATTTAACAGTTCAAAGTATTCTTCGGGGGTCGACGTGTCGAAGCTAAAACCTTTGTTTCGAATCCAAGCCTCACCGGCTACAACCACCGGAACCCCAAAGGCGGAGAGTTCGATTCCCATCTTGGTGGCATAGATCAAGACGGTGTCACAGTTGAGCATGACCTCATAGGTGCTGATTTGGCTCTCCGCGGGAATGACAAAGACGTTGTCCGGCAATACCGAAAAAGCCTGAGTGAGCTCATCTGAGATGGTCTGCCTAGCTGGGAGTTGGCCACTCACTTCGGCTGGATGTGCGCGAATTATCAATTGCAGGTCTTGTCTGCCGGCAAAATACTCGATCGTCCGAACGGTCCAATCGAGCAAACTCGGGAAAGCATTTGCCTCATAGTGAAGCTGCGCATCCCACAAAACATTGGTCAGCATACCGATCCATGGTTTATTAGGATCAAGACCCAAGGAGCTGGAAATCTCTTCAAGGCTTTCGATCGGCTGCCTATTGAACGAGATCCAGTCGCGGCTGCCGCAGCGACGACTCTCCAAATACTCCATCAGAGAAGAATCGAGCCCTGGAGTCCAAGGAATCTCTTCCCACTTGGCTGTTGGCTCGTCGATAAACGTCTTGTGATACGTATTGTCTTCGCTGAAAGTGAAGCAGCCTCGCCTATATGCAGGGTGCCATGTAGCCACCCTTGCTCCCCGAGCCCTAAACTGCTCACAGATGATTCCTTGCGGTACGTAGAGACCATGGTGGAGCACAACGTTGTCAAATTCGATCTCATCAAGGAGCCCCCTTGTAGCCTCAGCCGTCAACAAGGCAGCCCGGAAATATGACCTCAGAACCTCTTCGCCGCGGGGCTCTCTGTCCAGTGAGCCACTGGCGAAAAACCGCAGGGCGCCAGCAAGCGCATGCTCGCCCACCGCGATGTTGCCAGACCGATAGCCAGAGATCTCTCTAGCGGGGATACCAGCAGCCAGTTCCCCAATCTCGTGACGTCGCGAGTCAGCCACGTAGCTGCTGAACCGATGGACCGGAACATCTAGTGCTTCGAAGACCGCGGCGGTGGGTTCGGTACAAGTTCGGCAAACATCGTGGCGAGAACCGTGGCGGAGAAATTTATCTTGATTCGGGTAGAAGTAGGCGTCGACAAGCTGGCACGCTGGCAAGAAGCTGTCACAAAGGAATACGTGCGGCTCTGCTCCCCGAAGCTTCAGTGCCATAGCTAGCAGACTATCTAGGCGGCTAGCTGGTTGATACGCGCCCAGACTCGTGGCCAACAAAACACGTGGGTTTCCCTCAATAGAAAACTGAGTCGCCTCATCAAAATTCAACAGTTCCTGCCACCACAGACCCAGTGCTCGCGTCTTTCGGGCACGTGACCACCCTGTAAGGCGCTTGACAGCGTGCAAGCGTTTGAACGACTGCTTAAGTCGGTGGTTCACCGAACGCTATGCTCGAGCATTACAGCCTCCATCAACGGTTGTCAGTCACCGATGTTGGCATAACCTTGGAAAAGAATTCATCAGGCTCTGGCAACTGCTCAATGGCCCACCAGGGATCGTACTCAACGAGTTCATCTAAGGTATAAACCCCTGTAGCGACAGCAACGGTGCGAGCATTAATAACCTTCCCGCAAGCGATGTCCTTCGGCGTATCACCAATCACATATGTGTCTTCGGCCCGTATGTCACCGTGACGTGAGCGTGCCAAGTCGAGAGCGCGACGTGCGATTGTGGCGCGGTCGTCACCATGCCCGGAGAATGCACCACCATCGAAATAGCCCGAGAGTCCATAATGCGCCAGCTTAGCTTGGGCACCAATTGCCGTATTGCCAGTAAGTGGCATTGAAGCCACATCGGGGAGATTCTTTATCTCGTCAAGAATCTTTGTAACATTCGGCAGGACATTCCCAGTCCGCATCGGCAAACAAGAAGGTAAGAGCTCTTCGTATCGCCGCAAAACGGGAACTATACGGTCAAGGCCAGCACCGCATTCTTCCGCTAGCTTAGTGGCAATCTCGGCGTCAGTCATGCCCGCGGTGGGAAAAGAATCGAGCGAACGATCAGAATCGAGCACTTCTCTGATTGCCCCCTCCCAAGCAAAGACCCCCGCTCTCGCGGTTGACAGCAAGGTGCCGTCAATGTCCCAGAACAAGACGACGGTCAAGACGACGGCCCCTGCATCGCCACCGCTATCCTGTCAGCCAAGCTCTCGGAATCGAGACGGTGGAACTTTTGTACTTCAGCAGTCCCTCCGCATTCCGGAATTTCCGTAAGACCAATTTGTCCAGCGCGGATGCTATCGCAATTGATTTCAGCGAGCTTGCTAAGAACCATCTGCCCCTGACCACCGTGGACATAGTGGTTATCGAGGGCGAAAACCCAGTCACACCCATTGATGGCTTCGTGTAGCCATTCACCGTCGATACGATTGAGCCACGGCAAATTGATCACCCGCAAACTCACGCCGTTATTGTCTGCCAAATGCTCAGCCGCATGCCAAGCGTTTGATAGCAACCAAGGACCATAACCGATAGCAACGGCGTCAGTGCCCTCACGCACAACAACCCCACGCCCTTCAATCATCTCGTAGTTATCAGGAAGGGTGAATGGCATTTGCCATCCCATCGAACATAGCCGGAGGTAGCTACTCTGGTCGGTCCCGTTGAGGCAGAACTCCAAAGCCTTCGTAACTTCTATTTCCATGCAAGGCTCAATGAGAATCAGCTTGGGAACGGCACCAAGCGCCGAGATGTCGCGCACGGATTGATGTGAGTGGCCCGGCCCACCTGGTAACAAACCCGCCAACGAGCCGACATAGATGACCTTTTTGTTCTCCGTAGCGTTGTTATAGATCTGCTCGTTCGGACGCGTCGACAGAAAACATGCGAAAGAATGAGCGATGGGAGTCATTCCCATCAAGGCCAACCCCCCAGCTTGTGAAACCATGTCCTGCTCAGCAATTCCACACTGGATGTATCTATCAGGAAACCGCTCCTGATAGGGAATCAAGCCGCAATCGAGAATGAGATCGGCGTCAAGAACGACAATCTTCGGGTCGCTCTCTGCCTGCTCGACGAGGGCCTTCGAGTATGCGACCACCAAGCGCTCTTGTTTGCCGTGCTGTCTCCTGACCAAGCGATCTGAATGTTGAAGCGGCAAATCGTGAACCCCAGTATCCGCGAGCAGGCCGCGGGCGGATTCGAGGAGTTCCTCAAGCCCGCGATCGTACTCATCGTCGGTCGGCGCGCCACTGTGATAATGGTAGAAACCGTCTGGCCCAATGGCTGACGATTCCATGAATGAAACTCCCTTGCCCTTGACAGTGTCGGCAATCAGCACCTTAGGCTTATCAGTAACAGCATCGAAATCACGAAGGGCTGCGTTCAAGGCCCCGAAGTCGTGCCCATCGCAGCGCGCCACATGCCACCCAAAACCAGCAAATTTCGCTTCTAGATCACCAAGGGGGCTAACGTCGCTGACCCAAGTATCAGACTGGATCTTGTTGTGATCCACGATGGCAGTGATCTCACTCAAACCGCGTCGCGCTGCCGATGACAGCGACTCCCAAATCTGGCCTTCCTGAAGCTCGCCGTCCCCGGTCATGACAAAAACCTTTCGGTCGATACCATTGAGCCGGTTGGCCTCCGCCATCCCTTTGGCTTTCGAGATGCCCATGCCAAGCGAACCAGTGTTGCAGTGCAGATAAGGTGTTTCAACGTGCGGGTGGCCGGGCAAACCGTGCAGGCGGCGGAGCTGGTGGATAAGCTCGAAATCCAAAAGGCTGCGGGCAATAAGAACAGCATATTGCGAGGGCGCATCGTGCCCTTTTGACGAAAAGAAAATGTCACAGTTCCCGTCGCCATTTTCAACGTTGCGCAATTCTTCAAGGTAAACCCAGGACATGATGTCGAGCGAGCTGAAGCAAGTGCCAAGATGACCGGAACCAGCCTTAGCAACCATGTAAAGAACGTTAATCCGGCAGAGTGCAGAAAAAATCGCCGCCCGCCGCTCGGCGTTTATATCCAGCCCGGAGAGTTGGTTAAACACCTCAAGAGAGACATATGAAAGTTGCCCAGACAGGTCGCTATGGGATGCTGGCACTTGTTTCGTGTCCGTCGCCGGTTGCTGTGCGGTCATGAATACCTCGCGCTAAAGCTCTGAGTTCGAGCCGTTTAAGTTTTCCCTGAAAAAGGCTCGACTGTTACCAATGGCAACTCGACTTCACCACTGCTAAGCATCCCCTCCGCCAATTGCCAATCTTCTTCCTCATTGATATCGAAGCCCTCGTGCCCTTCGGTAAAAAACGGCATCACCACCTCACCCGCGATTGTACGACTGTCAAATATCAACTGAGAGCGAGCAATTTCTAGGCTTGCATTCTGGACATACACCTCGGGCAGTGTCTGATACTGGCTGCTGTGCCACGGTTGTTGCGCCGGTCCTAGAGCGAGCAGCGGTACCATGCGCTGACCAGTAACGATCCACATTTTCCCAGGATGCTGCTTGCAGCGCTCAACGGCGCGGAGGGAATCGACTCCCTCGGCATCCCGAAACTGGTCCCAAGCACGGCGAATCGTCGCTGCTGTGCGAAACGGACTAGTAATTCGCAAGATACTGAAACAGTCAAAGGTCGACCCCAGATCTTTCATGCGAGTCAGCGTATCTTCAACCCACTCAATGTCCGGTGACAGGTCACCGGCGATTTCAGGTGCGCGTAAAAACGGGACCGAAGCTCCGTAATGGCGGGCGAGCTCAGCAATCTCTTCAGAGTCAGTTGACACAATTACATCGTCAAAGATCCCGGCGTCCTTTGCCGCACAGATCGAGTAAGCAATTAGCGGGTGGGCTCCGAGCACACGGATATTCTTCTTGGGTACCCGTTTCGAGCCACTTCGAGCCGGGATGAGCGCGACAACAATGGAGTTTGACATACTGGTCTTAGACTTAAACGTCCGTTGGATCGTGAACGATGTATACAGTCTTCCAATCTGAGTAAACGTCGAGGGCCTCAGTGCCTGCCTCTCGCCAACCAGTGCCCGACTGGCCAAGGCCTCCAAATGGCATGTGCGGCTCGCTTCCGTAGGTGGCGCCATTAATCGAGATCACGCCCGTCTTAACTTCATTCATAAAGGTCATGGCTCGGTGCATGTTCTTCGTGTGGATCGCCGCCGTTAGCCCAAAAGGCGAATCATTCACAAGCTCGACCGCTTCGGTGAAGCCCTTCACTCGATACAAACAAGTAATTGGCCCAAAGAGCTCGTCACGAGAAATGGCGTCCGATGGGCGCGCATCTTCAATGATGGTAGGCGCCATGTAGAAGCCACCCTTGTGCTCGTCGTCAGTCAACCGCTTGCCTCCAGTCAGAATCGTGGCGCCTGATTCTCTCGCCCTCTCAACCGCTGCCACCATATTTGCGAGCTGCTTAGCGTTGATGACAGGGCCAAAGTCGTCAGTATCGCTAGGACCCATTTTCAGCTTGCCCGTCCTGTCGATGAGCATGTCACGGAATTTATCGTAGATTTCGTCAAACACGATGATCCGACTGCCGGAGGCACAACGTTGCCCCGCGTTGCTAAAGGCCGAAAGAATTGCGGTCTCCGCCGCTACATCAAGGTCAGCGTCGTCACATACAACTAAGGGGTTCTTACCGCCGAGTTCCATGCATACTTTCGCCAGCCGCTCGCCAGCGATCCGCTGGATGAGGCGGCCTACGCCTGCCGAACCCGTGAAGCTAACGATATCGACGTCGTGGTTTTCAACTAGCGGCTGCCCAGCTTCTGGGCCTAGTCCCTGGACAATGTTCAGTACACCGGGAGGAATGCCCGCCTCGTGAAACACCTCCCCTACCGCCCAGGCCGTGACCGGTGTGTCTTCTGAACCCTTTAAAACCACCGCGTTACCGCACAGTAGCGCCGGAAATACCTTCCAGGCAACGTTGGCAATCGGAGTATTGGCAGCGATGATCAGCCCTGCTACACCCAGCGGCTGCCGAACAACCATGGCCGCCCTGTTGGGCACAGCGCTAGTCGTTGTTCGGCCATAAGATCTCCGGCCCTCTCCGGCCACAAACATGCCCATTTCTACAGCCGCGCCGGTTTCGCCAAGAGCATCACAAAACGACTTGCCAGTCTCGAGCGAGACGATACGGGCGAAGTGCTCGCTGCGTTCACGGATCTTAAGAGCTACTTCTCGTAGTAAGTCGCCGCGAGCTACAGGAGTCAGGGCCGCCCACTCAGGCTGTGCCTCTTTGGCCGCCTCCACAGCTCGGCTAACATCCGGCTTTTCCGAGAAAGCAACACCACAAATCCGCTCCCCGGTCGCCGGGTTTAGGTTGTCGAACTCTTTTCCAGACGCGGCGGGAAACTGCTCACCATCAATCCAGTTAGGGATAAGTTCAGGCATCCAGTCCATAGGACTACTCCGTGCTGCATTCCGGGAATGGCCCCTTGTCAGTCGGGGCGCCGACATTGCAGGTCAAAGACCTGTGTAGTTAACACGAGAATTCTACCGCAAGCACTGTATGACAGCCGCTACCAGGCTGTGAAGCCCCCATCGATACGAAGCTCTGTTCCAGTGACATATGAGGATGCATCGGATGCTAGAAAAAGCAGAGGGCCGATCAAGTCGGGCTCCTCGGCCATCCGGCCTAGGGGCACGCGAGCAACAAACTTGTCTTTGAATTGCTCATCTTGGTCACCGAGCACACCACCGGGCGAGAGCGCATTAACTCGCACGCCGTAGGGGCCCCAGTGAGTCGCAAGGTACTTGGTCAGGTTGACAAGGCCAGCCTTGGAGGCACCGTACGCGGGAGGTTTCAAGAACGGCGGATCGACATCAATGTGGTCGTAGAGACGAGCATCGGGTGAAACGCTAGCGTACAGCGACCCGATGTTGATAATCGAGCCATTGCCACACCGCACCATCTCCTCACCAAACACTTGGGACACAAGAAACGCACCAGCAACGTTAACGTTAAGGACCTCACTAAACATGTCGGCTGGAATTTCGTGTAGTTGATGGCTTTCTGTCGCTGCCCCTGGAGGTTGGTCAATACCAGCGTTGTTAACCAGGATGGTCGGCACACCGAGATCGTCAGAGCAACTTGAGCGAGCTTTTTCCAAAGATGGCCTGTTAAGAACATCCGCGCGGTATAAGCACAAGTAATCTTCGCCAAATTCGGCGACCAATAGTTCGAAGGCCGTTGAGTTCGGAGCATCTTGCAAATCAAGACCTGCGACTCTTGCGCCAGCTGACAGTAAAGCTTTAATCCATACAGGGCCAAGGTGGCCTAGGGCCCCGGTGACGACAGCCGTACGGCCAGTGAGGTCGAACATCCTCGGCTCTCTGCCCCTACTCAGGCGGCCCGATGGACGGATCCTCTCCGTCATCAGAATGCTCCAACAATTCCCAGCTAATCGGAGTCTCGCACGAAATCGCTGACGTGAGCGCCTTGCCGATCACATGTGGCAACTCGTACGGGCACAAACCGTCGCCCGGCGACTTAAGAACTAAGTCGTCCCTAGTTAATACATGTCCGGCTTCAAGGTCACGCGCAGCGGTAATTTTCTTGCCCATCTTGATACCAGCACCAGCTTCGCTCGGGTAACACTGCTTTTCGCCTGCACCGATCGCGAGCCGTGCCCTCTTTAGGTCACGGACCATCTTCCGGAGTCCAGTCGGTTCCAGGGAAAAGGCGTGATCTGTGCCCTTCATGGCCCGATTCAAGGTGAAGTGTTTTTCAACCATCCGAGCACCGAGGCAATAGGCAACGAGCGGCATCGAAATGCTGTTGTCGTGGCCAGAATAACCGATAACAACGTCAGGAAAGAGATCCTTGTAAGTGGTGACAACTCCAAGGTCGAGTTCTTCGAATTCTGCAGGATAACCAGCAGTACACTGCATAAGACAAAGTTGTGGGTTGATCGGCATGATGGTGTCGTAGGCACGCTTAACGTCCTCAAGAACCGACGCGCCAGTACTGACTATCATCGGCTTGCCGAACTGTGCCACATGTTCCAAAAGAGGAGTGTTTTTCAGATCCCCGGAAGCAATCTTGTAGGCTGGCGCCCCGAGGTCTTCAAGGAAATCCGCACTGGAGAAGTCAAAGGCGGTCGCGAAAAAAGTGATGTCGATCTCTTCGCAATACGTCTTCAGTTCAGTGTATTCCTCAAGGCCGAACTCCAGTGCCTCACGATGCTCACCATAACTGGCCCCGTAGCTGTTTCTATTGTCGTAAGGCCTGTTATACAACTCGCTGGTGTAGAGTTCTCGATTATTTCGTTTCTGGAGCTTCACGGCGCTGGCGCCGCAATCCTTAGCTTGCCGAAAAAGCTCCTTGCAGCCTTCCAGGCTACCCTGATGATTGTGTCCGACTTCAGCGATGACGTAGCAATCGCTATCGTCTGAAATCACCTCGCCGGCGATACTCAACTCGGGTGGCATGGATCAACTCTCCTTAGATTCGCCGCATGCGCCGTAACGCTTTCACGGTCAAATTTCATTCATTCAAGGACCGGCCTGGCCAACTAGCCCAAACCGGCTCCGTCAGGTACCTCTCTCGGTGTCTCGGAAGCAAGTTCGGCAGCCTTCACTGTATCCTTATCATTGCCATCCGCAGGTAATTTTTCTGACGTACCCCCCTCACTCCGCATGCTCCGAACCAGGGCACTCCACCCATAGGCTTCCTCATCAAGCTTGATGGCATTGGCACTGATTTCAGCTAGGACATCAGGGTCCTGCGGAATCTCGTCACACTGGGTGATATCAATAACGTTCTTCATGTGCTGGAACTCGGGGGGGGAGTACTCGTCAAGATTGGTGATTACAACGGCGCCGCAGTGCATTGCGGCATGGACGGTGGTGTTGTTTGCCCGGACTCCCTGCTCAAAAAACGCCACGAAGAAATCAGTCTCGAGAAGATAATTGTAGGTCGCGTCATCCAACAGGTACCCGAGAAAACGTAAATCATGGTCGAAAACCTCGCTCAGTTCTTCGAAACCCACCGAGAACTCATCATCAAAGGATGTATTTTCGTGTAGTGCCGTCGATACGTAGAGGCAATAGGATTTCCCAATATCTTCAAGCAAGTTCTTGAGTTTGTCGTAGTAGCGAGAGCGTATTTTGTGCGCCATTCCGAATGTGAAAACCGAAATCTCTGCGTCATCGAAACGTCTGGCGTCGATAAGCGTCCCAGGGCACCAAAGGCCGTGAATGTTCGACTGGCGCAAATTCGAAACCTGACTGGCCAGTTCAGCGTTACCACAAAAAACATCGACGGCCTCAAGCACCATCCGGTGCTCGATTTCCGTATCTTCCCAAGAATGGAGAAACAGGCTGTAGCACTCTCGCCACTCCACCCAGTCAAGCAGTTCACCAAGCCGCCCCACATCAGCGCGGCCAAACTCGCACATCTTCATTGACAGCAACGGGGCACGGTAGGTTGTCACGATCGGGTCCAGCACCTGATGCATTGATACACCCAGCTGTCGTGCAAGCTTGAGATTGAACTTCGCGACCCCGCAGGTCAACGGGTTCATGTGGTAGCTCAAAACACAGTCCATCGCACGTCCTTGGGTGAGTGTGGCAATCTCGGCACTCGATTCCGAGGCCGGTTTGCTTGTGTCGATCGAGTCGATTTCGTGGGCCACGGTGTAATGAAAACACACCTCGGGCCAATCAAGCAATCAAACAGCCAATCGACTCATTAGAGAGAGAACCACCCCTCCGGTCCACGTTAGCGCTGTATTTCCACGCAATAAGTGCAGTTGGGCTGCTTAATCGTTCTCTTTTTCGTAAACCAGGACGCGTCCTTTGTTCATCCAGTCGATTCTTGACTCAAGGTCAGGACGGCAGTGGAACCCCTCCAGAACAAATAGGAGCCTGAGGAAGTCCTTGTTCAATAAGGTGATGTGGGTCGGGTCGACTTCGAACTGAGTCGTTACGTCGAGCAGGTTCGAAGGGTTGGGATGGAATCTTGTTGTGATGTAGACGTATTTAGAAGAAATACGGCAGATGTTACGCACCGCCTCACGAACCTGAAGAACAGTTAGATGTTCGAAAACCTCCCGGCAAATCACAAGATCGTAAGAATCTTCGGCGACGAGATGATCACCAGCCGAGCCAACCATAATGCGCTCACGTACCTCAGCCGGGGCAATCGCCACAACGTCGGGACTATGATCAATACCGTCGGCAACAATACCGACTTCGTGGAGCAAGAACATCAGAACGCCGGGGCCACAGCCCATATCAAGAACCTTTGACGGCGAAAAAACTTCCTTGATGACCTCGGGGTGGCGCCCCTCAATCTTGCGTCTTGATTCGAGCGTGTAGCAATTATCGCCTTCGCGCCAATTGTTGGTGAAATACTCTTCATCGTAGTCGGCCGCACCCACCTTTGTCTGGTCAAAAACACGTCCCTCGAACTCTGTCACAGAAGGGTCAGTTTCCTGTCGGGGCCAGTACACCTGAAGGATACGGCTTGAAGAATCAAGGACGGTATCCAAATAGACAATCTCGATACCGTGCTCAGCGCAGATCTCCTCCTGACGCTTGGGAAGGTTTCCTTCCCAGTCCTGACCTTTCACGTAATATTGAGGCCGGAGCTGCTCAAGTACGGATTCGGTATCGAATTGATTGATATGTGTGTAGTCGACCAATTTAATCGAGTCTACAATTGCGGCTCGGTGGGACTCCGGCATAAAAGGATTGCGCTTGGTAGATACGTAACGGTCGGAAGCAACGTTGCAGAGCAAGGGAAGCCCGAGCAGAGCAGCCTCCTTAAAGTAAGCAAGGTGACCGGTGTGAAAGGGGTCGAAGGCCCCGTCGACCATGGCGACCTTGCCCCGATAGACTTCCAGGTCATTGAATTCAAGAATCATGAAACTGCTTCCCGGCCAATCAAACGGACCATTGCTCCCTTTAAGACCCCATAATATTGGTAGTCATCGCCTGGAAAGTGTAGTGCGCAATTACAAGCTACGCTGCCACGAGCAAAGATGCCCGAGCGGAAAAGAAGGATAATTGAAGTCTCAATCAATAGGCCAATCTTCAACGGGAACCCCTCACGATGGAGGCGTTCGGGCGCTCCTTTGCGTTAGCATGGGGTCACGATGCTAGGCTGGCTATCCAATCGGCACAAGAAGTATCCATGGTTGATGGTCGCAGTCGCGGCCTATCTAGCCCTTTCGGCAGTCGATCTCATGCGGGTGGTTATTTTCGAGGGCCCCGACACGAACGACACTGGCTTTTACCCATGGGAGGCAGTGGCGGCACCTGACGACCCAGACACAGCAATTCAATTTCACTGGTCGGCCGCTGAGGGCACTATGCTTCGCCCGGTAGAAGGATCTGTTCTCCGATTGCTCTTTTATAACACCCGCCCAGCAATGCTCGATGCTTTGCCGGTATCCATAGCAATTGGTGATCAATTCATCGATAGGATCACGTTGTCGCAACAAGGTTGGCAGACTTACGCATATTACCTGCCTCCGATTCTCGGTACTGATAACTGGGCGGCTGTGGAACGTGGATGGACAGCGCGCGCAGGGGAAAATGCAGCTGCGTCGAGTTTGCCAAGCGTTGGGTGGCAAGAACTCAGGCCTTGGCACCGGCGTCCAGGTCCCCCGTCGATCTGGATTGATATCAACCCTGAAAGCACATTCGTCCCGAGCAAGCTGCTAGAGGTAGACGATGATCGAGTCTTAGGTGTCGCTGTCGCCGACGTTGAATGGGAACAGGAGTTGGCCCCCTATGGAATCGGCTTGTTCCCCTGGGAATCAGGTGAAACAGGGGCGGAGTTCCGCTGGACGGGCCGCTGGGCTAGCTTTCCATTGCAAGCCAATGGGACGGAAGCGATCCTCTCGATATGGTCCCGCCATCCCGATATTGAACAGCACTCTGTTGTCGTCGACTTCTTTTGGGACGCCGCCCTGAAGCATACGGTGGAACTGTCGGGGCCAGAAGAAGTGGAGGTGCGCATTCCCGTTGATGTGACGCGAGGGACCCTCGGCGTTCTCACCTTAAGGGTCGATCGGACCTGGAGGACGCCAGTTACTAGCTTATCAACGGAGACTCACGAGCGCGGCGTCGGAATCAGCCGCGTCACGTGGCGGTGAGAATAGTTTCATGATTCGGGCAGGTATCCCTGCGTGAGTGAGGAAACAGCCAGTGGTCCTAAGAAATTCTGCCCTGTTCGTAGCTGATAACGTCGCTCAAAATCTCACGCAAACCCCGCTTCGGCTTCCAACCGAGTAATTCGTGAACCCGCCCTGTGTCCGGAACGCGACGTTCCATGTCTTCAAAACCGGGGGCGTAGGCTTCGCTGTAGGGTACCTTGGTAATTTGCGAGTTACTCCCGGTCATTTCCACCACGCGTTCAGCAAGTTCCTGAATAGAAACTTCTTCGGTTCCCCCGATGTTATAGACACGACCGGGCGCGTCGGGATGGCCAGCTAGCCCCAAGATCCCAGTAACAACGTCTCGAACATCGCAAAAACAGCGCCGCTGTTTGCCATCCCCGTAAACGGTAATCGGCTCACCACCAAGCGCCTGGCGAATGAAACGCGGCACAACCATTCCATACTGGCCCGTCTGGCGCGGCCCAATCGTGTTGAAGAGCCGAAAGGGCACCACGTCGAGACCAAACTCCCGCCAATAGGCCAAACCAAGGAACTCATCAACCATCTTGCTGGCGGCATATCCCCAGCGACTTTTACTTGTAGCCCCCAAAAGCACGTCGTCTTCTTCCGCGAAAGGAAATTTGCTCCCTTTGCCATAAACCTCTGATGTGCTTGCTATAAGGACCCGACATTTGTTCCGCAGCGCCACCCTGAGAACTTCTTCGGTACCCATAACGTTAGTTTCAATCGTTTGCACGGGATGTTCGACTATCAACTTAACCCCAACCGCCGCCGCCAGATGGACGATTACATCAGCCTCAGAGGCCATCTGTTCCATAACAGCCTTGTCAGTAATGCTGGCTTGCTCGAAACGATGATTGGGATGCCCAAGAAAATGTGCAACGTTGTCCATTGATCCCGTAGCAAGATTGTCGATGGCGAGTACGCGGTCACCACCAGCCAGGATCGCCTCTGTAAGGTGTGAGCCAATGAAGCCCGCGCCACCGGTCAAAAAGAAAGTTCGATTTCCGTCAACCATGATGCCCTCGTTAAATGGCTAAGACTGCCCGCAACACCACATGCGCAATTTCGTTCCGCTAGTAACGCAACGATACCCTGCCCGTTGCGCAAATGGTTCCTCAATACGCTCGAGTGGCATGAGGTCGCAGCCACTAAAAGCTCTAACCATAGGAACAATACCCGCAGTGTATACATCGGCATACTCGCACCAACTCAGAGATGATCTCGGTCACAACCTCAGGGGCATGGTGCACCGTGATCCCCTACTCTGAATCTAGCCCGCTCAAAAGCAGCCGTTCAGCAACCAGATAATCAATTATGCTGCGAGCGTTTTCCTCCGGCGAGTATGCCACCGTATCCAACACGATCTCCGCTGAAACAGGCTTTTCGTAAGGGTCGTCTATGCCAGTGAAGCCCTTGATCTCTCCAGCACGCGCCTTAGCATATAAGCCCTTTCCGTCACGCTGCTCACACACTTCGATAGGTGTGTCGACGAACACCTCAACAAAGTTGTTGTCCCCGACCATATTGCGGACATCGTTGCGCGCCGTGCGATATGGACTCACAACGGCACAAACCGCGACCCCACCGTGCCGCACAAGCTCGGAGGCAACAAAGCCAATGCGTCGAACGTTGATGTCACGGTCTTCGGCGGAAAACCCCAAGCCTCTCGAAAGGTGGGTACGTACCACATCACCATCAAGCACCGTCACCTGGCGCCCGAGTTCTTGCATCATCACTGTGAGGACGTCTGCAGTGGTTGATTTGCCCGAACCACTTAAACCGGTAAACCAAACACAGAAACCCTGACAATGGCGCGGTGGGTAGGCCGAAGCGAGAATCTCTGCAACCTCTGGGCGCGTAAACCAGGCCGGCAGTAAGTTACCAGCTTCCAGGTAATCATCGCGCACTTTAGTCCCGGAAATCGACAGTGTCCGCGCACCCTCTGGAACCTTGGAGTCTTCTTCGTAGCGCTCTTCATCCGCCAGATAGACAAGTTCCTGGAACGGTGCCAAACCAACCCCAAGTTCTTCACTGTGCTGGGACACTAGTTTCTGCGCATCGTATGGGCCGTAAAATGGCTCACCCTTTAAGTCATCTATACCAGGCCCAGCATGGTCGCGGCCAATGATCAGGTGGTTAGCGCCGTAGTTGCGACGGATGATAGCGTGCCACAGTGCCTCACGCGGGCCTGCCATACGCATGGCTAAAGGTAATAGGGCAAACAGGCAACGTTCGGCCTTAAAGTACTTCTCGGCGAGAGCTTTGTAGGTTCTCACACGCGTGAAATGATCGACGTCGCCCGGCTTGGTCATTCCAACTACCGGGTGCAGTAATAGGCTGCCATCGACTTTACGGACAGCACGGCGCATTATCTCCTCGTGCACACGGTGCAGTGCATTGCGCGTCTGAAAGGCAACTACATTGTTGCGTCCGAGCTTCTGTAGCTTCTCGCGAGTTTCCATTGGTGTTAACCGCAGGTCCCGGAAATCATGGTGCGGCGGTGTCCGTAGCACTTCGACCGGGCCAGATATATTCACTTCGCCCCAGCGAGACATCTCTGCAACTAAAGGATGCCGGACGCTTTCGGTACCAAATACCTGAAGCGCGGCTTCTCTCCGGGACCAGCCATAAATCTCTTCGATGGTCATGATAGCCAGCAGCTCATTTTTGGCGCTGCGGAGTGCTATTTGTTTGCCAACCGAGAAACTGTGGTCTACGTGTACCGACAGGGTGATCGGAATTGGGAATAGATGCCCGTTAACAAGCCGCATCTGGGAGAGCACACGCTCATAGTCAGCCTCACCCATGAATCCGTCTAGCGGCGAGTAGGCGCCAACTGCAAGCAGTTCCAGATCACAACATGCGCGTGAACTCAGCTGGAGCGATGGTAAGTGCCTCGAAAGCGCTTTGAGTTCTTCGCCACGTCTCGGCGACACAACAAGATCAACCAGCCTACCGCCGCAAGGCTCGATCAGTGTGCTAGTCCCTTGGGTGGTCAATCGAACAACCTCCGGGTGAAGAAGTATGTGTCAGTAAGCCCAGGCGCCATCAGGCAGCTAATTATAGTGGTATGAAAGGAAACAAAGCAGCACATCTACGGCGACCCACAGTATTTCTGTTTAAATCTAAGTCTGTTCATATCAGATCTCTTGACATTATCAACTACATGTAATATGCTCCGAATGTAAATGCATAACTAAAACGCCCGGTCTTCTGAATGATCGCGGCAAGGTCTTTTACATTTGAGCCAGCAAGCTGGCTCCGGGAAATCGAGGAAATTCCATGAATCTTGTACGAATCGACCCTTTTCGTGACATGCGTACCTTGCACAGCCATTTCGATCGGTTGTTCAACAACGCTTTCGTCGACCAATCAAGTGTCTACAACGATGAACCACGCCACACTAACTGGTTGCCAACGGTGGATATCCATGAAGGCGATAATCAAATAACACTGAGGGCCGAACTTCCCGGTCTGTCCGAAGAGGATATTGAGTTAACCATTGACAAGAACCGGCTAACAATCACAGGAGAAAAACGGCTCGAGACTGAAAATGCCGTTGGTAATTACCAACGCATCGAGTCAAGCTACGGTTCTTTTCACCGCAGCTTCCCGCTCCCCAACTCGATCGATCAAGAAAAGATCGTGGCCCGTTTTGACAATGGCGTCCTGAACGTTACCCTGCCGACAACGGAGGAAGCACAACCTAAGCGTATCGAACTGGAAATTAATTGACTCGCGATTAATCGGTAGACGGTTAGTCCTGTTTACCATCGGAGTCTCAAACCCGCGACCAGTGGAGTCCTATCCATTACCGGTCGCGGGTTTCATATTTTGGCGGGGATCCCAGCGCCAACAAACAACGGCACAATTCTGGGGGAGACCAAAACTAGGGCACAACGTTTTACTTGCTGAGTTCGGGATGCGCTATTGCGATGTGCCGTTCGAGGCCATCGTCGATTCCTGGTAACGGGTCAATGCTTAGCTCGTTCCAACGCTCGCTACACAACGCAGAGTATGCCGGCCGTGCCGCAGCAGAACCAAATTCTTCGGTAGTAGTCCGGCTAAGCAGATCGAGACGGCCGGCAAAGGAAAACACTCGTTCAGCAACCTCGTACCACGACACCGCGGTGCCCCCAGCCATGTGAAAGAGGCCCGCCCTATCGCTTTCGGCAAGCGTCCAAAGCGCCGCTCCTAAATCTTCCGCATAGGTTGGGCTAACCACCTGGTCGTCAACCACTCGGGTTGCTTCTCCGGAAATAGCCCGTTGTAGCATCCGGTCGATGAACGGTGGTATGCCATGGCCAGGCATGGCTCTCCCGTATACCGACGAGGTACGGACGACGCAATGCCGGGGGCTGGCAGCCAACACCACATGCTCCCCCGCCAGTTTCGACCTTGCATAGACGCTTAGCGGGCAAGGGCAGTCACTCTCGGAATAGGGAGTCTGTTGGTCGCCACCAAAAACGTAGTCCGTTGACAAATGAATAAATCGGATGTCTCGTCGTTCGCACGCCGCCGCCAATACCCCTGGCGCTAACGAATTAACCGCGAACGCCTGCCGGAACTCAGTCTCACACAAGTCAACCGGATGAAAAACAGCAGCGTTGACCACCACCATTGGGTCGTATTTATCAAGGGCCGCGTTAATAGCATTAGCGTCCGTCAGGTCTGCATCTTCGCGGCTAAGAGCCAAAACGGTGCCGTCTTCAACCTGACGCACCAGCCCCTGCCCAGCTTGCCCCATGCCGCCAAAAATCAGGCCCCGGCAGCCAGTGATCACTGTTGTCACCGGCGGAACTTGAAACCCGCACCAACGAAAAACTGGCGGAAATCAGTCGACAAGAGATCATCGGCTCCAGCGACTAGAAACAACCTGTCCCAAACATCGAACTGGCCACGAAACTTCAGATGAGGATCCGGGTTCCGGCCGAAGTCCCAACCTTCAAGTGTAAAACTCACCCGGTCGGAAACTGGGGAATAGTCGATACCAACTCCCGCCTCGTTCTCCATGAGGCCTCCACGGAACTGCCAGTTGTTGAACTGGGTGGCGAGTAAAGCCGAAAACTTGAACCTGTCGTCGCGCGAAGTCACTCGGGTGGTGACGCGATCAAGGAGTTCGCCTGCTGGACTTAACGTGTCAGTAAAGAAAGTCTCCACAATCGGGAACCCGATATTGTCGTTCACGAGTTCAATAATGAAGCCTCGCGTGTTGTTCTCACTTAACCCGACCCGGAAGGCAAAGTAGTTCTTAGTTGCCTCATCATTCGCGTACCACTCTGACCGCAGGCCAGCTGTGAACTGTGTCTGACTCGCACGATCGTAAAACGATTCAAATGCAGCGAGCGAATCGTCGATCGTTTCGACCGTTTCGTTAACTTTGTCGATGGTTTCCGATGTGTTAATAAGCTGCGCCGCCGTGCCGTCCCCACTGTTGATCTTCTGTGAAATTTCCTCGAGCTGAAGAAATGAACGGTCGATGTCAGCAATGAGGCCCCGAACTTCCTCAATCGTGGCAGTGACACCAGCTTCGTTCTTGCTAACCAGCGACGTAGCCTCGCTAACAAAGAGTTGGTAATTCTCCACCATAGCTGGAATTGATTCGGCGAGCGCTGCAGTTAGATCCTCTGTGTTGGCTACGGTGCCAGCAATAGCGTCCTGACTACTCTGTGTAATCTCTCCCAGTTCCCGAATGAGCGCCTCAGTGTTATCCAGGATCGCAGCCATGCGGGTCTCACCGGTTTCTCCCCCGAAAACATTGCGCATTGCAGTGGTCATCTCTTGTGCGTCAGCAGCGATGTTATTCATGACCGCCACCATTTGGTCGATGGAGACCGGCGCACCAGGAAGAATCTCCCCTCCATCTGTAACCACGGGGCCTCCAGGGGTCCCAGAAGTGAGCTCCAAGTACTTCTCGCCGAGCATCCCTTCATTAGAAACCGAAGCGGTCGAGTCCGCGCGCAGTGTGACACCGTTGTCAATTCTCATGGTCACTACAGCCTGGCCGTCGTCGTTCAATACAATGGCCTCAACACGTCCGACATAAACACCGGCAAGGCGAACGGTAGCGTCCCTTACAAGGCCTGAGGCAGTGGTAAACACCACCCTGACCCGGTAGACGTCAGTCGGCGGCCCGAAGAAATTCGCCGTATCGTTCATGTTCAGAATAAAGCCAGTCGCCGCTGCGATAGCGACCACAACAACCGCGCCTACCTTAAGTTCCGTGCTCATAATGTCGCTCCCGGGGCTACCTGGGGGTAATGGGCCCTTCTGCCCGGCCGTGTATGAACTGTTGGACGATCGGGTTGCTACTGTCCTGTATTTCTCCCGGCGTACCAACCTCTTCGATACGACCCTTGTGAAGCATTGCGATTCGATCCGCGATTTTGTATGCCGAAGTCATGTCGTGGGTAATCGTTATTGAAGTGACATCCAGTCGTTTCTGCAAATCACGGATCAAGCTGTTGATCTGATCGGCGAGAATTGGGTCGAGCCCAGTCGTGGGCTCGTCGTACAAAATAATCTCGGGGCCGAGTGCTAGGGCGCGGGCCAACCCTGCGCGCTTCTTCATGCCCCCCGACAAATCCGCTGGCCATTTATCTTGCGCCCCGGACAACCCAACCATAGTCAGCATTTCTTGGACACGATCGGCAACCTCTTCCGCTCCCATGGACGTGTGGTGACGCAACTCAAAGGCGATGTTATCTCCAACCGTCATAGAGTCGAAGAGTGCCGCTTGTTGAAAAAGCATACCCATACTTTGGCGTAGTTCGTTAAGGTCCGAGCGGTCCAATTCAGAAATCACCGCACCTTTGACGATGACCTTTCCCTCGTCTGGGCGCAACAACCCAATGACATGTTTGATCAAAACGCTCTTGCCAGTCCCGCTGCCACCAATGACAACCATCGACTCACCGCTTGAAACCGAGAGGCTGGCACCCCGTAAAACTTTGACGTCGCCAAACGCCTTGCGCAGTCCTTCAACGCTAATGAGCGACTCGGTTCCTTTTCTATCGGCCTGGACCCCACTGCCGTTATCGCTGGCCTTAATCCCTTCATCACCGCGGGTTGTCTCAGATTTATTTTCACTGTCCATCATGATTCCAGCAATAACCTTGTAAGAAAAAAGTTTGAAATCAAGATAGACATGCTACTGCTGACCACCGCGCGCGTCGTGGCACGCCCCACCCCCTTCGCGCCACCAGTAGTATGAAAACCGTTCTGGCAGCTGAAAAGGGCGATCAGCAGACCAAACACCGCAGCTTTGATTAATCCGCTATTGAGATCTCTGAGAGTGAGGGTTGCCCAAATCCCATCCCAGTAGATTGTAGAACTCGAACCGTAAAGGTTGACAACTACCAACGAGCCACCCCAGACACCAAGTATGTCGCCAATCAGCACCGTAACCGGGAGCATGAACGCTGTTGCCACAATGCGTGGAACGACGAGATACGCAACCGGGTCGACCGCCATGGTCCGCAAGGCATCGACCTGCTCGCTGACAACCATGGTACCGATTTCTGCCGCCATCGCTGAACCGGCGCGCCCCGAAACCATCAAGGCGGCAAGGATGGGGACCATCTCGCGTGTAATCGCCAAGGCAACCGCCCAGCCAACCCAGGTGGTCGACCCATATCGATCCATCCCTTCCCACATCTGCATGGCGAAAACAGCACCACTGAACACGGAGGTAACCACAACGATCGGCAACGATCGGACTCCAACCTCAAGCATTTGCTCGAACCAAATTTTCGTGTAGAAAGGCCGGTGACGAAGAGTGGCCAAGCTCTGGAAGAACAAGATCCCGGTGCGCCCAGCCTCATCTAGGACCTTGATGGTAAATCTGCCAATTATTTCAACCAGCTTCTTCACGATTTTTGACCTGCAAACCGCCAAGGTGCACACCCGACGATATAAGGAAAGGCTTCTTTCGTGGTCAGTCCAGTTTCTCGAACCATCTCCTCACCGAATATCCCCTCTACATCAGGATCTTCAATTAAGTTAGGCAAAGAAACCAAGGCCGCTACACTGCATTTGGGAACTCTGGTGATGTCCAAAAAGGTCAGATCCATACTGATCGCTCCCACCACCTAGCACGCCAGTCACTACCTGGAACTTTCGTATAGTCGAAAGAACGCGCAGGAAGCAAGCATGGTACCGCACGGACACCAATGCGATCGTATAATTGTCTGCGTCTACCCTGAAAGAAATGTGTTCCGGCTGGAAGTTTTCGGGGCCAAAACATTGCTTTATTTGGCTTCAAGCTTCGTATTGTGTCGCAGAATTGAGGCAATGGTGCTCGGATGGCGGTGTGATGGTGTCTCTTCTATGCTCTATGTATCCGCCCTTAGAGTGGACCGGTTTTCCCATTAACACTTAGTCTCAAAGAGGAACACTGATGCCGCACCGCGAAGTGAACGAATTTCGGAGTCGGTGGGAAAGACTCGAGCTGATTCGCCGAGAAAAATTTGACTTCTCGCTGCCAAGAGCAATGCGTGACAACAAAGTGGATATGTGGATTCATGTAATGAAGCTCGGTAATCCTGACGCATTGGCGAAGGATCTTGGTGCTGGCGCTGATGTTCTGGCCCCCCAACCCTCAGGGGGAAGTTCTGGCTATTTCATCTTCACCGACCGGGGTAACGACCGAATCGAGCGCGCTATTCTCGGCGGTGAAACACTCCGAGGAGACGGAGGCTACGACCTCTTCGGCAACGAGGAAGACCTACGGGAGTTCGTCAAGCAGCGCGACCCTAAGACCATCGCGGTGAATATGTCAGGGCGAATTGCTGTGGGTGATGGTCTTAGTCACACGGGTTATCTTCGACTGACTGAGGCGCTGGGTGCCAAGTACGCGGCGCGCGTTATCTCAGCTGAACAGGTAATTACTGACTTTCGCGACCGGCGGGTAATCAGTGAGATCGTTGAATACGGCAAGCTGGGGGAAGTAACGCGACGTTTGATCGAGCGGGCGCTATCGAACGAAGTGATCACGGTCGGCAAAACCACGCGTGAACAGGTAGCTTGGTGGATCAAAGACGAACTACTGGCCCTCGGGATCGAACCCATCTTCACCAAGTTGTTCATGCCAGCAATTCTTTACTCGTCGAAAGCCTCTCCGGAAGAATATGGCTCACCTGATTATGTTTTTCGGCGTGGTGATCTGTTCCAGTTCGACTTCGGGTTTGAATTCATGAATCTGGGCTCAGACATCAAGAGGACCGCCTATGTCTTGCACGAGGGCGCGATCTCGATTCCAGATGGCCTCCAGCATGCTTGGAACGAGGGGCTTCGTGCCCGACAAGTGCTTCGCGACAGCATAAAGGTGGGGCTGACAACGGGTGAAACACTGAAGACCATCGGGAAGAACTTCGAAGCAGCAGGATTTGTTTTCGTGAATCTGGTTGGTGATCCCGGCTTCAGTGGTGGCTGGGCCAAAGTCTGGACCGAAGCCCTTGAAGCTCGTGGTTTCTCGGAAAGCGAAGCAGAAAAAACACAAGTTTCGACCGACTGCCACTGCGTCGGCAACACAGGGGATAGCGAAATCGAGGCAGGCCCGTGCATCAGCGGTTTCCGGGTCGCCGTACATGACCTCGTGCTAAAACCAAATCACATCTTCGCATTCGAACTGTTTGCGAACACTGCGGTACCGGAGTGGGATGGTTTCCGAGTACGACTTGGCATAGAAGACAATGCCATCTTGACTGAAGATGGTGTCCAGTTTCTTTACCCTCCCAATGAGCGAATTCTGCTCCTGCACTAGAAGCAACGATGGAGGAGCAGATGGCAAATTCACGGTGGGCGGAGTGGGGTGAGGCCATTGTGAACATGATGGTCGAGGCTAAGCCGGGGGAGAATCTTCTGGTCGTGACCGAAACTGGGTTTGACCGCCAAATCAGCGAGTCGTGCCTGGTCGCCGGGATCAATGCCAAAGCCAACACTCAGCTTCTGACTATTCCACAAATGACCACGAGTGATGCCGACCGCGATTTTTCTTCCACCGCGGGAGCTATCGTCGGAGCCAACGTGATCATCATGCTCGGGCCAGCCGCAAATGAGAGTATTGCTAGGGCCCTCCTTGAGTCGCGCAGCAAAGGCGGCCGCGTGACTCAGTGCGAGCCACTTGGTGCAGAGGACTGGATACTGGAAGGCGTTCTCGATGTGGACTATCCCCGCATGACCGAGGTAGCGCAAAAGATCTGCCTTCTCTGGAATGAGACCGACGTTTGCCACGTAACCTCACAATTAGGCACCGATGTGAGCTTCCGTCTGAAAGGACGGCCCGCACTATTGGCGGACGGGCGGGCGGTTTCGCCGGGGGATGCAGACTTCTTCCCTGGAGCGACACCTTCGATTGCACCCGTGGAGTCAACAATTAACGGCACCGTGGTCATTGACGGCACACTTGACGCCCCGCTCGGGCCGGTAAGTACGCCGGTAACTCTCCAGCTCAAGGAAGGTCTCATCACCTCGATCGAGGGAGGGGATGACGCTGATGCATTGCGAGAGCGTCTCTACTCCACTGGCGACCCAAAAGCGCTTGCAGTATGTCACTGGAATGTCGGAATTAGCCCTCGCGCCCGAATGGGCAACAAAATGGCCGAGGACGAAATGGTTATGGGTGCGATCACCTTCGGCTTCGGCAGACAAGACCCGATCTTTCAAGGCAACGTCGGTAACGCCATGATGCATAGCGACGTTGTACTAACTTCCGGCAAGGTCACGCTCGATGGCGTGGTGATGTGCGAAAACAACACGTTAAACCCGAGTCTGGGCCTGGGCGGCCTCTGACCTGGCAAGGTGAGCAACTGGCCGTTCGTTAGTTACGTAAACACATGTCGTTAGCTGGCTGGTTTCTCGCCACCAAATATTCGCCAGTGAGAGTCTCGCTGTAGTAAAGCCGCAACCGCCACTACTACCAAGAACGCACACGCGTTCATGATCTGCGCGATAGGAGCTCCCAAAGACCCTGCAATCACTCCGACTTCAAGACTACCAAGTGGCCCCGCCCCACGGCTGAGATTCCATATACCAACGGCTGCGCCTCGCTCGCTATCCGGGACCCGGTCTTGAACCAACTTCGGCAAAAGAAGATCGACTGCTGCCCACGCCACACCGATCCACAACATCAGAAAAAGCGACAAGCTGTAGGAGACAGAGCCAGCAAAGGCGATCAGCGAGAGGGAGAACAGCCCGCACATCCAGAAGATCAGTTTCCCGGGACGCACACGAGTGGAAAGGCTGGCTAGGATAAGCAGCGCCGCGACACCGCCTACCTGTCGAATAGCCACCATGTTACCCAACCCAGTCTCTCCGACCATCAGTATGTCGCGTGAGAACGACGGTAGGAGTGCATCACTGGAGAACGCGAAGGCTTCAGCTGCGGCACCTATCACTGCAAGCAATAGCACCGCAGGGTTACGCCATAGGACAGTAAATCCCCTAAGGAAGAACGCGGAATTCTTGGGATCAAGACGGTTCTTCGTCTCCCTCGAAGAAACCACCGTGGAAACCTCCGCGCCAGTTCTTTCGGCTGACTCGGTAGAGAACTCTGTTCTGGCAATATCTGCCGATGCCACGCGCAAACTCCGCGGAATCATTGAAAGCGCCGATGCAGCAATGACAAACCCGATCATCATCGATAAAAACGGGGCCGATGCTCCATAGAAAGCCAATAGCACACCGGCACCAACTGATCCGGCGGCCCCCACGGCGCGATTCGCGAGCTGTTCAAGAGCCATGCCGTTAATAGCTTCGTCGCGACCCACTAAGTCATATATAAACGCCCGCCCAAGCGTCGTTTCGGCAGCATCAAATGATCCTTCCAGGAAGGCCACAACCAGCAGCCCAATAAAGGTGAGATTGCCAGTGAATGCCAAGCACGTTCCACTCAGAGCTAAAGCGGCACCAAACAGGTTGACGCCCTGAAGCATCCGCCTTCGATCCATGTGGTCTGAAAGTGCCCCGATTGGTACCGCAAACAAGAGCCTAGGCACGTTGCGTACCGCGAAAATCGTTCCTACTGCAACTGGGGAACCGGTGATCTCAAGCGCTAGCCACCCGAAAGTCACGGCAGCGATGGCGTTGGTGAAGCCATTCGTTGTTAGCGACAGCCATAGCCACACAAAGCCTGGGCGCTGAAACGACGACAGGGTAGAACTTCCCAGTAATCGCTCAAGAGAGACCATCTAGAATGCCGGCGGTGCGAACTCAGGCGCCAGCAGAGATACTTCCTTGCCCCGCTTGGAGGATTCGTAGATAGCCATCGTAATGGCCAATGATTTACGGGCCTCCTCTCCCGAAAGAATCGGGTCCCGATCTTCTCGGATTGCATCAACCATGTCCTGCAACTGAACACGATGCCGCGTTTGGGGGAATGCCCAAGGATCGTCGATGTCATGAAAGTCAAAGCTGGCTTCAACCGGCTCTGGTGCCGGGTAATCCTCAACGTCCCACACCAGAAACTTATCGTACTGGGCGTTGACGACGATGGTCCCTTTTTCTCCGTGGAGTTCCAACCTTGACTTCATCGCCGGTTTGATAGACGTCGTGCTGACAATCGTCCCCATGGCACCGTTCTGAAACTTGAATAGTGCCGTCGCCGTGTCCTCGACCTCAATAGCGTGCCGAGAGGTCGCCACATGTCCGCAGACTGCGCTAACTGGTCCGACCAGGTATTGGATAAGATCGATGGGGTGGATCGACTGGGTAAGCAAGCAACCACCGCCTTCAAGTCCCCTGGTACCTCGCCAAAGTGCCGACTCGTAATAAGCTGGGGTGCGACTACCTTTGTCGATCACTTCGGCGAGAAAAATTTTCCCCAGGGCGCCAGCCTCAATCGCTTTTTTGGTCTCGCTAGCGACACTGCCGAACCGCATTTGGAAAACTACGCCCAGTTTCGATCCATACTGCTTACACGCACGAATAATATCGTCGGCACGGCGCAGGTTAATCTCGAGTGGTTTCTCGATGAGGACATGCTTTCCAGCCTCTGCCGCTGCGACTGCCATGTCTCGATGCAAGCCAGACGGCGTCAGGACGCAAACAACATCGACTCGAGGGTCTCGAATGAGATCTTCGTAGTCCGTGTACCATTTTCCGATCTCGTAAGTGGCCGCAAACTCCCTAACATTGGCCTCATCGCGAGAGCAGGCAGCGACCATCTCGCCGCCCGTGACGTGTTGGAATTCCTTCGCCTGGGTTTCGCCGGCCATACCAGTGCCGACAAGGCCGAAGCCGATGCTCTTTTGTGCCAAGGTTCGCTATCTCCAGGTTGCGCCCCGAGTGCGCTTTTCAGCGACAGAGAATCTCTATGGCTACAGGTAAAACAGAGAAAAGATACTGAGATCTCTGTCTTACCCCCATGGCTCTCCAGGATCATCACGGTCCTCGCGCTCCTTGAACGTAGTGAACTTCTTCAAGAAGACCAATGGCACGTCACCAACGGGACCATTGCGCTGCTTGGCAATGATCAGCGTAGCCTCACCCTCGAGAGACGGGTCGTCGGGAGTATAGATTTCCTCGCGGTAAATAAACGAGACAACGTCAGCGTCCTGCTCTAAGTTTCCCGATTCACGAAGGTCAGAAAGCTGCGGCCGGTGATGGGAACGTGCCTCTGGAGCCCGTGACAGCTGCGACAACGCAATCACCGGCACTTCAAGCTCCTTAGCCAGCCCCTTCAACGCCCTGGAGATCGCACCGATCTCGAGGTTCCGGTTCTCGAAGCGCCCAAGGCTCATTAGCTGCAGGTAGTCGATGATCAGCAAATCGAGACCGTGCTCTGCCTTGAGCCTCCTGGCCTTGGAGCGCATCTCCAGCAACGAAGGATTGGCCGCATCATCCACAAAGAGTTTCTTCGAAGCGAGGAACTCCAGTGAGTTGATTAGGCTATTGAGTTCATCTTTTGAGAGATATCCGGTATTTATCTTTTGATTGTCAACCTGCGCCTCGGAGGAAATCATGCGACGGACAAGCTGCTGGGTTGACATCTCGAGCGAGAAAATGCCCACTGACCCATCGTGTCGCAAGGCAACGTGCTGCGCGATGTTGAGGGCCAGCGCTGTCTTACCCATCGAAGGTCGGCCCGCGATGATGATCAGGTCGCCCGCTTGAAGGCCCGCAGTGTACGTATTGAGGCGCTTGAAACCAGTCGGTACACCTGTGACGAAGTCACTTCTTTCGTACAACTCTTCAAGCTGGTGGGTTGTCTCACCGACGAGGTCCCGAACGGACAGGAAGCCACGCTTGACCTTGTCTTCAGCTATTTCAAAGATTCGGCGCTCGGCCTGGTCAATGATATCGTCGGTTGGCTCATCGCCACTGATCGCCGAGGTAATGATGGTGTTTGCGGATGAGATCAGGTTTCGCAGCGACGACTTGTCTTTGACAATGCGAGCATAATTGGCCACGTTCAGCGCCCGAGGCAAACCGTCCATTAGCGTTGACAGATAGCCCAGGCCCCCGGCCCGCTCAAGTTGGCCAGAACGTTCAAGCCGTTCCGCGACCGTCACCGCATCGATGGGAGAATCATCCTCCGAGAGCGCCACCATAGCCTCGAAAACGACGCGGTGCGCTTCGCCATAGAAGTCTTCAGGCGTGAGGGTTTCTCCAGCGGGATTTATGGCTGTGTTGTCAAGCAGGATTGCACCGAGGACAGACTGCTCCGCATCCAAATTGTGCGGTAACGTCCGTCCTTTCGTTAGCTCGTCAGCCATGCGGCCAGTCTGCTACTCCTCTTCGTCCTTCACAACCCAGAGTTTGATAGCCGCCTCGACACCGTAAGGCAGATTCAGAGTAATCTCGTGCCCACCCAAAGCCTTGATCGCATGATCAAGGGTGATCTGGTCCTTGCTAATCTCAAAACCCTCTTCGGCGAGCACCTCGGCAATGTCGGCAGCCGTAACAGATCCGTAAAGCACATCACCTTCGGAAACCTTTCGCTTGACGTTGACCACGACACCGCTGAGCCTGCCAGCCAGTTCTTCCGCGTCCTGCGCCCCCGCCTTTGCATCTTCCTCACGCCTCGCCTTGTCCGCCTCGATCATGCGCTCGTTATAAGCGCTGGCTCTAAGCGCTAGCCCCTTCGGCAGCAGAAAATTGGACCCGTAGCCAGCCTTAACCTCCACAAGGTCCCCGGGTTTACCCAGGCCTTCGACCATTTCCCGAAGAATTAGCTTCATGTTCTCAACCGGTAGTGTACGGCAGAAGCGCGATCTCACGGGCCCGACGGATGGCACGGGATAGCATGCGCTGCACTTTGGCGCTATTGCCATTGGTACGGCGTGGTTGGATCTTGCCGCGGTCCAGAATGAAATGCTGTAATAAATCGACGTTCTTGTAGTCA
>Ga0209034_10000217_pt1 | contig 29574 bp, 27 predicted proteins | sample MarorgKNORR_S2LV_2_FD_188219 | JGI IMG/M metagenome (GOLD analysis project Ga0209034, IMG submission 188219) | Marine microbial communities from the Southern Atlantic Ocean, analyzing organic carbon cycling - 250m_A/KNORR_S2/LV (SPAdes) (version 2) | ecosystem: Environmental > Aquatic > Marine... | reverse complement strand
ACAGACATAGGGGATAGTTCCACCTCGCTTAAACCTCTATTTGATGCAATCATAAATAATATTGAAGGTCCCATAGCTGATGATAATCATATTCCTCAATTTTTAGTTACAAACCTAGATTATGATTCTTATGTTGGTCAGGTGGCTATCGGACGACTGAATAATGGTACATTATCCATGAATCAACCCTATGCCTTGTGCGGTTTAGATGGAGTTCGGCGTAATGAAAAATTTTCGGCTTTATATACATTTAAAGGCCTCCAAAAGGACCAGGTAAATCATTTGGAAGCAGGTGACATTATTGCTGTTTCTGGGATAGAAGGAGTTACTATTGGTGATACGATTTCCGATAATGATAATCCAGAACCTTTACCGCGTATTGTTATTGATGAGCCAACTGTCTCAATGCTTTTTTATGTTAATAACGGACCTTTTGCTGGTAAAGAGGGGAAATACCTTACATCCAGAAATATCAGCGAAAGGTTAAATAAAGAAATGCTTCGAAATGTGTCATTACAAGTCCATGAGACAAACAGGACTGATGTTTTTGAAGTGCATGGCCGAGGTGAACTGCAGATGGCTGTTTTAATTGAAACCATGCGTCGTGAAGGGTACGAATTCATGGTATCTAAGCCACAGGTTATTACCCGTGAACAGAATGGCCAGATAATGGAACCTATGGAGAAGGTATTTTTGGATATACCCGATGATAAAGTGGGTGTAATTACAGAAAAACTCTCTGAACGCAAAGGTCGGATGACTAACTTGGTGAATCACGGCTATGGACGTGTATCCATGGAGTTTGTCATTCCTTCCAGAGGTCTAATTGGTTTTCGGAGCCAATTTTTAACAGACACTCAAGGTGCAGGGATAATGAATAAGCTCTTTGATGGATATGCGCCTTGGTTTGGTCTGATTCCCCAACGTGTAAGTGGTGCCATAATTGCGGACCGGTATGGAAAGGTAACAACCTACGCCTGTTTGGGGATGGTGGATCGAGGTGAGCTTTTTGTCGAAGTGGGTACCGAGGTCTACGATGGGATGATTATCGGCGAGAGAAATCGCCTCGAAGATCTTTCTGTTAATATTACTCGTGAAAAGAAATTAACTAATATGCGAGCTGCCTCTTCGGATGCTACTGTAGTACTCCGCCCACCGAAACAATTATCTCTGGATCAATCTATCGAATTTATAGCTGAAGATGAACTGTTGGAGGTAACACCTAAATCAATTCGACTTCGAAAAATGGAGTTAGATGCAAATAAACGAGCATCTGATCATCGCAAGGCCAAGTACGCAAACAGTTAATCCTTCCTGAATTCATCTGTTGTCCTTTATCTTCAAGCATGAGGAAGTGGATAAAAATAACTCAATTCATTCTGATCCATATAACTGTCAGTTTGATTGCCAGTGAAAAAAATGATCCCCCTAATATTGTTTTCTTATTTGCCGATGATGCTGGATATGCAGATTTTGGATTCCAAGGTAGTACCAAATTTGATACACCAAACTTAGATATACTGGCCAGTAAGAGCGTTAAATTTACCCAAGCATACACTACAGCTGCTGTATGTGGTCCTTCTCGAGCAGGATTAATGACAGGTCGTTATCAACAACGTTTCGGGGTAGAAGAAAACAATGTACCCTCCGCTATGAGCCCTGCAGGTCTTACTGGTGCTGAAATGGGTTTACCGCTAGATCAACAGACTATTGCTGATTACCTTAAAAAAGCTGGATATCAGTCCATTTACTTAGGGAAATGGCACTTGGGTGGTGCGGATCGCTATCATCCCCTAAAACGCGGTTTTGATGAATTCTATGGTTTTCGTGGGGGCGCCCGATCTTATTGGCCCTATGTTTCTCCTCCGAAAGATCCTCTGAGACGGTGGGAAAGAGATTATAAAAACTTTAAGGAGCACGAAGGCTATCTTACAGATGCTATTGCAGATGAAGCTGTGGAAGTAATTGAACGGCATCAGGATGTGCCATTTTTTCTCTTTGTATCCTTCAATGCAGTCCACACTCCGATGCATTACCTAGAGAATGATCTTCCAGATGGTAATATCCGACTTACTCAAAAGCGGCAACAACTTTATGCAATGACCAAATCCATGGATAGGGCCTGTGGCCAGATTATTGATAAATTAGATGAACTGGGTCTAACAGAGAATACTTTAATCGTTTTTTCAAACGATAATGGAGGTGCGTGGATTAATTATTCTTCCAATCATCCATTAAGCGGTGTAAAAGGGACTCATTTAGAGGGGGGGATTCGTGTTCCTTTTTTACTGAGTTATGGTAATAGGTTTGAAGGGGACACCACTTTTGACCATCCAATCAGTACATTTGACCTTTTACCCACTTTTGTGGATGTAGCAGGAGGAGATGATTTAAAAAATGTAGATGGTGTTAGTCTAATTCCTTTTTTAAATGGAAAGAAAAATTATCGTCCACATAAAACACTTTATTGGAAAAAAGAAACTAGGGCCACCATCCGGGACGGTGATTGGAAATTGATCCGCTTGCCCGATCGTCCTGCCATGCTTTTCAATATTGCCAAAGACCCTGTAGAAGCATATGATTTGGCTAGAAAACGTCCTGAAAAAGTCAAAACATTATATAAAAAACTTTTTAATTGGGAAGTGACATTAAAGCGGTCATTATGGGTAACAAAACGCCAAAACAGTAAGCGCGCCATAGACACCTTTGATAAATATAGATAATAATGTATAACTTTAAATCAATTTCAATATATTTAATAATATTTTCATTTACAAATTTATTTTTTTCCTGTAATAAATTGGAAGAGCAACCTAACATTATTTACATTCTGGCAGATGATCTGGGTTATGGTGAACTGGGTGTTTTTGGCCAAAAGATAATTGAAACACCCAATATAGATGCTTTGGCAAAAAATGGAATGATTTTTACAGACCATTATTCCGGGTCGCCAGTTTGTGCACCATCTCGCTCAGTATTTATAACTGGGCAACATACGGGTCATACTCCAATCCGAGGGAATGATGAGTGGGGAGAACGAGGTGATACCTGGAATTATCAAGCTATGTTCGATAACCCATTTTTAGAAGGGCAGCGCCCCATTCCGGACAGCACAATTACTATTGCAGAAGTATTGAAGTCTGCTGGATATGTAACGGGTATGGTAGGTAAGTGGGGTCTTGGAGCGCCTACAACTGAAGGTCTACCTAACCGACAGGGATTTGATTTCTTCTATGGCTATAACTGCCAGCGTCAAGCCCATACACTCTACCCTATGCATTTATGGAGAAATGAAGCACGGCATCTTCTCGATAATAAAAATATTGCACCCCATGCCAATCTTGCTGACGGTGTGGACCCAAATGATCCGTCCAGTTACGCTGATTTTGAATTGAATGATTATGCTCCTGAATTAATGCATCGTGAAGCACTAAAGTTCATTGACGAAAACAAGGATAGTCCTTTTTTCCTCTATTATGCATCACCTCTTCCTCATGTTCCTCTTCAGGCACCAAAAAAGTGGGTAAATTATTACAAGAGAAAATTAGGAGAAGAAGTACCCTATACGGGTAAATCATATTTTCCGAATCAAAGTCCACGGGCTACCTATGCTGCTATGATCTCTTACCTCGATGAACAGGTGGGAGACCTGGTTAATAAATTAGTAGAAATTGGCCAATACCAAAATACACTGATTATTTTTACTAGTGATAACGGACCAACTTACACTGGTGGGGCTGATACTCCATTTTTTGATAGTGCAAAACCGTTTAAAACAGAATATGGCTGGGCAAAAGGATTTGTCCAAGAAGGAGGTATTCGTGTTCCCATGATTGCAAGTTGGCCAGGGAAAATAAAGTACGGTAGCAAATCGAATCATATTTCTGCTTTTCAGGATATGATGCCCACATTTTGTGATATTGTTGGCGAGCCTGTTCCTTCTTCAAATGATGGAATCAGTATATTACCTGTATTAATGGGGGAAAGTGGTCAGAGGCAACACGACTACCTCTATTGGGAATTTCCCGCATATAAAGGTCAACAGGCCGTTCGAATGGGAAAATGGAAAGCCATACGTAGGGAAATATTTGAAGGGAATCTGGCTATCGAACTCTATAATCTTGAAACGGATATAAGTGAACAACAAGATTTGGCTGGTTCATATCCTAAAATTGTGGAACAAATAGCTGAGATAATGAAAACTGCACATACACCTTCGTATTTGGAACGTTTCAAATTTCCACAATTGGGAGATTAATATTTTATATGAAAAAGTGGGTTGGATACACATCTGAAGTCAAAAATGAAGTCTTTGATGTAATAATCATTGGTTCAGGGATGAGTGGTTTGACCACAGCAGCATTGCTTGCTCAGCATAATTATCGGGTCTTAGTTATAGAGAAACATTTCAAGGTGGGTGGTTTTACACACACCTTTAAACGTAAACAATTTGAATGGGATGTGGGTATTCATTATATCGGGGAAGTCCACAATAAAAAAACACATACTCGAAAACTCTTTGACAGAGTTACAGGTGATAAACTTAAATGGGCCAAAATGGATGATAATTATGACCGAATCATTTTTCCGGACCGATACTATGATTTTATAGCCCCGAAAGAAAAATTTATTGAAACTCTGTCTGCTTATTTCCCTGATGAAGAAAAGAATATTCGCTCCTACGTAAAACTTTTACATATGCAGGTGAAAAGCGGGAAAGGTTTTTTTGCTAGCAAAGCATTGCCCAAATGGTTACATCCTTTATTGCACAAGTCTATGACAAAACAATTTTTCAAAAATGCTGATAAAACCACCAGAGAAGTCATAAGCGGTTTAACTAAGAATGAAAAATTATTGAGCGTATTAACGGGACAATGGGGGGATTATGGGCTACCACCGAGAAGGAGCAGTTTTGCCATGCATGCTATGGTAGCACGTCATTATCTGGACGGAGGTAACTATCCAGTTGGAGGGTCTAGGATGATAGCCGAATATGTCACTGATTTGATCGAATCACTCAATGGTAAGGTTTTGGTTAATGCTGGTGTGGATGAAATTATTGTAAAAGGAAAAAAGGCTGTAGGAGTGCGTCTTGATAATGGAGATGAATTATTTGCAAATAAAGTGGTCAGTAGTGCCGGTTTGATGAATACAATGAAAACCTTTCTTAGAAATCATAGACTTTCTGGTCAATTAAGTTCAAAAATAAAAAATGTTCAACCAACAGAAAGTTATGTTTGTCTCTATATTGGTTTAAATAAAACTGCTGAAGAATTGGGTCTAAAAACAACAAATCTGTGGATTTATCCTGGATATGACCATGATCAAAATGTAGCCAAGTACCAAAATGATCCTGATGGAGAATTTCCGGTTGTTTATGTCTCATTTCCATCAGCAAAAGATCCTGATTGGGATAAAAATCATCCTGGATGTGCCACCATGGAAGCCATTACACTTGGTCGTTGGGAGTGGTATAAAGAATGGGAGAATAAACCATGGAAAAAGCGTGGTGATTCATATGAGGATTTCAAAGAATCCGTTTCTCAAAAAATATTAGATGTTGTATACCGGCATGTACCTCAGGTTAGGGATGCCATGGAATTCTATGAACTTTCAACACCACTTACTGTTCGAGATATGGCTCATTATCCAGCTGGAGAAATGTATGGTCTTGACCATACCTCAGAAAGATTCCGACAGAAATGGCTTCATCCAAAGACGGAAATAAATAATTTATATCTAACTGGTCAGGATGTGACAACTGTTGGTCTCACTAGTGCTCTTTTTTCCGGTTTACTTACTGCATCCTCTATCATTGGAAAAAACCTTATGAAAAGTCTTTAATTTTGTTTTTTGTGGTAGAATGTACAGGCCTAAGTTCTCGTCACATTTTTTCAAGGAGTGTATATGCGTAAAGTGTTAATTAGAATTTTATTACCCTTTTCGATGCTGTTTGCTGATGAACTTCAATCTCCAGCAGAGTTTCTCGGTTATAACTTGGGGGATAATTTTACCTATCATCACCGTGTGGTTTCCTATTTTGAACATGTAGCAGATGTGGCCTCAAATGTAAAGATTATTCCTTACGGAAAGACGTACGAAGAACGTCCATTGCTTGTTGCGGTTATTTCCAGTGAAGAGAATATGTCAATGCTTGATAATCTCCGGAAGGATAACCTGAAACGGGCCGGTGTTATAACAGGAAAGGCATCTGGAAAAAAAGTGGGGATTGTTTGGCTTAGTTATAATGTACATGGGAATGAAGCCAACTCAACAGAAGCAGCTATGAAAACGATCCATGCCTTGGCAAATAAAAATAATAAATCAACACAGGCATGGTTAGAGAATACGATCGTTATTCTTGACCCTTGTATTAACCCTGATGGGCGGGATCGATATGTTCACTGGTTTCGGATGACTGCCAATCGGTGGCCCGATGCCGATCCGCTTTCTCGGGAACATATGGAACCTTGGCCTGGCGGTCGAACAAACCATTACTATTTTGATCTGAACCGAGATTGGGCATGGCAGAGCCAAACTGAATCTGAATCAAGAATTAAATTATATAATAAATGGCTTCCTCATGTTCATGTGGATTTCCACGAGCAGGGTGTTAATAATCCTTATTTTTTTGCACCAGCATCCGAACCATACCATGAATATGTTACAGACTGGCAAAAGGAACTCCAGACTATGATCGGTCAGAATCATGCCAAATATTTTGATAAGAATAATTGGCTCTACTTCACAAAAGAAGTTTTTGATCTTTTGTACCCCAGTTATGGAGATACATATCCCACTTATAATGGTGCTATTGGTATGACTTATGAGCAAGCTGGACACAGTCGTGGAGGACTGGCTGTTGAAACAGAAGATGGGGATACCTTAACCTTGAGTGACCGTCTAACACATCATCATACAACCGGTTTATCCACGATAGAAGTGGCATCTAATAATGTGGATCAGATAGTGAGTGAATTCACAAAATTTTTTACTGATGGTAAGAAGAATCCAAAAGGTGAGTACAGTACTTATATAATTCCAAAAACGAATCAGGATGATAAAGTGAATGACTTGAAATCTTGGTTGGATAAAAATGGCATTGAGCATGCTGTGGCCAGTGCATCTAAATCAATTCAAGGATTCAAATATCTCACAGGAAAAAAAGGACAGGTAAAAGTGACTAAGGGAGATATGGTTGTTTCAGCAAAACAAGCGAAATCAGTATTGGTTCAGGTACTTTTTGAACCCCAAACTGTTTTACGCGATAGCATGACCTATGATATTACTGCATGGTCTATACCTTATGTCTATGGTTTGGATGCCTACGCGCTAAAAGGGGATGTAAAACTATCTACAGCAAAGAACTTGACTCCCAAGACAAAAGTCATAACAGGATCGCCCTATGCTTATATATTGCCATGGAAAGGGATCAATGATCTCAAATTCCTTGCCTACTTATTTAAGCATGACATTGTTACTCGGGTCTCGATAGAGCCATTTGAATTAGATAATCGTGAATATAGCCGTGGAACTCTGGTCATAACTCGGAAAGGGAATGAAAAGCACGGTAGTATATTTGATGAAGTAGTCAATAGAGGCGCTAAAAAGTTTAATCGTTTACTCACTGCCTCTACAACTGGATTGGTATCAAAAGGAAAGGATTTTGGTTCTTCTTCAATGCGGGTGGTTAAACGTCCCAAGATTGGGTTGGTCTCTGGAGATGGGGTAGGGAGTTACCGCTATGGTGAGATTTGGCATTTTTTTGAACGGCAGATCGAATTTCCTGTTACTGTTCTCAGTAGTGATTATCTCACAAGTATACCCAAGCATGACTTTGACGTAATTATTTTACCGGGAGGAAACCATGGTTATTTAAATAAAGAGTTATTGAATGAATTGCGCCATTGGGTTCGATCTGGTGGCAGGCTTATAATCATGGATTCCACTTTGGATAAGTTTGCAGATCAAAAAGGATTTGGTCTTACAAAATTCGCCACAGTTGATGAAAAGAAAGCATCCGAGAAGAAGAATAAAGAACGAAATCTATCTGAAAGATTAAAACCCTATAGAGATCGTCAACGGTCTAGACTCAGTCAAAATGCGTATGGCTCTATTGTGAAGGTTAAGATTGATAATTCTCATCCATTAGCCTTTGGATATAATGATCAATATTTTTCATTGAAACTCCGAAGCAACCGCTATGCATATCTTCCCAGAGGATGGAATGTAGGTACAATCCAGGATTCTACAGCTATTATCAGTGGATTTGTAGGGTATAAAGCGCAAGAGGATTTAAGGGAATCCATGGTATTTGGTGTTGAGAATATCGGGCGGGGCCGAGTGATTTACCTTGCAGATAACCCTCTTTTCAGAGCATTTTGGTATAATGGAAAACTTCTCTTTGGGAATGCCGTATTTATTGTCGGAAATTAGGAAAGATTTTACCCTGACAAATTTCTGAAAAATATAATGAAAAAAATATTATCCATCGTATTAATTACCATATTTGGGTGTTCAAAATCCGATTTACAACTAATAACTGTAGATGCCTCCGATATACACAAACAAGTAGCATCACATAATGGGCATGAAGCGGTCCTTCTAAATTTTTGGGCTACTACGTGCTCACCTTGCTTAGAAGAGTTTCCAATGATTGTTGAGTTATCCGATGCTTATAAAGATAAAGGGATTAAAGTCTATTTTATAACTACAGATTGGTTAGATTTTGAAAAAGAGGCCATTACTTTTTTGAATAAACAGGGAGTGAAGGGTATATCCTTTATAAAAGAGGAAGGTAATGATAATAATTTTATTAATGCTATAAGTCAAGAATGGTCTGGCACATTACCTTTCACTATTGTTTATGATAGACATGGAAACGTATCTGATTATTGGGAAATGAAAAAAGATAGATTTCGATTTGAATCAGCGATCATCAAGGCCATTGGTTCATGAAATTTGAAACTTTCCAATTGGAACGTCAACAGTCAACCTGGGAGAATAAAGTTGATTACAATCTATCGGAAAGTGGAGTTCATCCTGGCTCCCTTAAAACTTTATTTGATTCTGAATTCATAGAAAAAATTGTAAATACAGAATTGACTTATGGTTTTACCGAAGGATCACATGAATTAAGACAATCTATCGCAAGCATTTACTCTGGAGCTGATCCAGATAATATTCAAGCATTTAATGGGTCAGCAGAGGCCAATATGGTGGCTATAATGTCATTACTTGGACCAGGTGATGAAATGGTATATATGGTTCCTAATTATCTGCAGATTTATGGTTTTGCCAGAGGACTTGGTGTGGAAGTAAAAACATTCTCTTTATATGAATATCTAAAATGGCAGCCAGATCTTGATGAATTGGAAAAATTGGTATCGGAAAAGACCAAAATGATTTGTATTTGTAATCCAAATAATCCCACAGGATCGGTATTGCCAAAAGAGACTGTATATGCCATTGGTGAGATTGCCAACAATGTAAACGCATGGGTTTTGTGCGATGAAGTATATCGTGGCGCCGAATTGAGCCGGAAAGAATGCACTTCATTTTGGGACATTGATTACGATAAAACTATCGTTAATTGTGGCCTATCCAAGGCTTACGGTTTGCCGGGTTTGCGACTAGGGTGGTCTGTATCTAACAAACAATATATCCAAGACTGTTGGGCTACCCATGATTATACAACTATTGCTATTGGTCGGTTGAGTGATATGATTGGGGCTTATGTCCTTAACGCAGATAATCGGATGAAAACTTTAAATCGTACTCGTGATGCTCTTAGCAATAATCTGACTCTCTTTCAGAATTGGGTGAATACTTTTGATGGTAAGTTTAAATTTATTCCACCAGATGCAGGCGCAATGGCATTTACAAAGTATGATTGGCATATTAATTCATCTGTATTGGTTGAAAAGATACGAGATGAGGCAAGCGTCATGTTGGTGGCGGGGGACTGGTACGGAATGGACCATTACCTTCGATTTGGATACGGTGCCACGGCGTCGGTTTTAGAAGCAGCATTAGATCGTATTACGCCTATTTTTAAATCACTATGATTTCCTTCCCTAAAGATGTGGAACTGGCCTACGAACGGTCCGCAGCACATATCAGGCACACGCCTTTAGAGCATTCACCTTATTTGAGCGCTATTATAGATGGTGATGTTTATCTCAAGCTCGATAATATCCAAAAAACAGGTTCTTTTAAATTCCGTGGTGCCGTAAGCAAAATGACATCTCTCACAGTGGATGAAAAAGCTAATGGAGTTGTAACTGCATCAACGGGAAACCATGGTGCCGCATGTTCTTTAGCTATGTCGATTCTTGGAATAAAAGGACAGATTGTTGTACCTGAAAATGTACATAAGAACAAAGTTGAAAATATCCTCAATTTAGGAGGGGATGTTACATATTTTGGTAATGACTGTATTAATGCTGAAGAGCACGCTCAGGAGATTGCTGAGACAACCGGTTCAACATATATTTCACCCTATAATGATCCCGACATCGTTTGCGGTCAAGGTACTATGGGTGTCGAAATTCACGAAGACCTTAATTCTCTAGATTCAGTTATTATTTCTGTCGGTGGTGGTGGTTTGATTTCAGGTGTTGGTGGGTATCTAAAATCGATGAATAAGAATGTGAGTATGATAGGCGTATCGCCGAAAAATTCCTGTGTCATGTACGAATCATTGAAAGTAGGTGAACAGTTGGACCTTCCATCTAAGGATACTATTTCTGATGGTACCGCCGGGGGCGTAGAAATAGGATCTATAACGTTTGAATTGTGTCAAAAGATCATTGATGATTTTGTACTTGTTACAGAAGATGAAATTACAGATGGTATACGTATTGGAGTTGAAAAACACCACCAACTCATTGAAGGTGCAGCTGGTGCTGCTATTGCCGGATTTTTGAAACAGAAAGAATATATTAAAGGCCAGACCGTTATCATTGTTATGTGCGGAGGTAATATTGGTTCAGACGTATTAAAATCAATCCTTTGATGCGAATTATTAGTTTAAAAGAGATTAAATCGATATTACCTAAAGTCGATTTGATGAAAGAGATTGAAAAGGGATTCGCAAACTATTCCAAAGGAAATGTGGTTGTCCCGCCAGTAGGTGAATTACATTTTGACTCTCCTCCCGGAGATGTGCATATAAAGTATGGTTATATTAAAAATGATGATGTTTATGTAATCAAGATTGCCTCAGGTTTTACACATAACACTGATTTTGGAATTCCTAGTGGAAATGGCATGATGCTCGTATTTAATCAAAAAACTGGACAGCCTGAAGTTATTTTAAACGATCAATGTTATTTAACAGATGTACGAACCGCTGTAGCCGGCGCAATTTCTGCTAAATACCTTGCACCAAATAAAATAGAAAATATTGGAATTGTAGGCACGGGTGTCCAAGCTCGAATGCAGTTAAAATATTTGAAAGATGTTGTTGATTGTAAATCAGCCATTGTGTGGGGAAGAAGCGAACCATCATTATTAAATTATAATTCTGATATGGCCGAAAGCAGTTTCAATATCACTACCACAACAGATATGAATGAAATTGTGGGTAATTGCCAATTAATTGTCACCTGTACATCGAGCGAAGTTCCATTAATTGATCGAGTGAATAAAGGAACCCATATAACTGCAATGGGGTCTGATACTCTGACCAAGCATGAATTGGCACCATCCATTTTACTTAAGGCCGATCTTATTGTGGCGGACAGCAGATCCCAGTGCCAGGTGAGAGGTGAAATTTATCAAGCTATTAAGAACGGTTTTATCAATGATGATGTTGTAGAGATTGGAGAGATTATCGACGGAAATAATCCGGGCAGGACAGATGATGATCAAATCACAATTGCTGATCTTACGGGTGTTGCTGTCCAGGACATCCAAATCTCAAAAGCAGTACTGAAGTATTTGAAATAGAAAAAAGATATACTATTTATCAATGAGCTCGTTTTGTTAAATATTTAAATTAGGTGTAATATTGAATATCTAAAATCTGGAGAATTATTATGAAACAGTTATTGAAAAAAATATCAATCCTTACAATATTATTTTCATTCACAATTGCTGGTGAATTAGAATTGGGGTCATCGATTCCATTGGGTGATGTAAAGATGACAGATATTAGTGGTAAGATTGTGAGTCTAAACGATGTGAAAATGGATAATGGTCTTTTGGTGAATTTTTCTTGTAACACGTGTCCTTGGGTTGTGGCCTGGCAAGATCGTTATAATGCATTAGCCAAGGCAAGCAATAATAATAAGATTGGTTTTATTACTATTAATCCGAATGCGAGAACGCGGAATCGTGGAGAAAGTCTAGATAATATGAGAGATTTCTCTAAAAAGTATGGACATGATTTTTTGTATGCAGTGGATAAAGATTCAAAATTAGCATTAGCATTTGGTGCCACACATACTCCGCACATCTACTTATTTAATGGGAGCGGTAAATTGGTTTATCGTGGTGCGATAGATGATAACGCCAGAAAGCCATCAAAAGTGAAAAACAATTATTTAATGGATGCTATCAAGGCTGTTGGTAAAGGTAAAAAGGTCAAAGTTGCATCAACAAAAAGCCTTGGTTGTGAAATAAAATTTGCTAAAAAATAAATATTAATACTATTTACAGTAGAATATAACAGAATAGAAAATTAAAGAGGATTTTTTCCAATTAAATAAATAGTTTATTTAATACATTTTCTTTGATATAATTTTTCAAGCTTATTTATTAAGCAGAAACCTATGAATCCTCGGAAAATTACCTCAATTGTATTGATCTTTGCATCTTTCCTTTTTGGAGATGATTCAATAATCGATCTTAAAACATTTCCACGCCCAACTATGAATGCTTCTCTATTAAATGGAGAAATTACTATAGATGGTTATATAGATGAACCTTCTTGGATGTTAGCTGACTCTATTTCAGATTTTCACCAATCACAACCTATTCCTGGTGCTAGAGCAACGGAAAGAACAGTAGTTCGAGTTCTTTACGATTCTGAGTTTTTATATATATCTGCAATTCTTTATGACTCTGAACCAGAAAAGATCATAATTGAAAGTTTAGAGGAGGATTTTGAATCACAGGACAATGATGTTTTTGCTATTATGCTGGATACATTTAATGATAATAAAAGCGGATATGCATTTCTTTTTAATCCTGCTGGTGCAATTAAGGATATGTATATAAATAATGATGGAACAAGTATTAATCGTGCTTGGGAAGGTATTGTTTTACCTAAAACTTCAATACAAGATCATGGATGGGAGATTGAACTCGCTTTTCCTTTAACTAGTTTACGCTTTAATCCTAGTGATGGTGAAAAAGATTGGGGGATTAATTTCCTTAGAAGAATCCGTAGAAAAGGTGAAGATGTATATTGGAGTCCAATTGAACCCTATGAAAAATTATTAACAGTTTCAAAAGCTGGTACACTAGGAGGTCTAAAAAATATTAGACCAGGTAGAAATTTGCAGATGAAGCCATTTTTAATTGGCAATCAAATCAGAGTGGATGAATCATCTAATAATTCTGATTATGGATTAGATATGAAATTTAGTGTAACACCAAGTCTTACTTTGGATTTAACCTACAAAACAGATTTTTCTCAAGTAGACTCAGATGATGAAAAAGTAAATTTGACGCGTTTCCCGTTATTTTTCCCAGAAAAACGAGATTTTTTTCTTGAGAATGCAAGTATTTTTGAATTTGGTGATATATCTAATTATTTATATAGAATGAAGCCCAATAAATATGGTCGTTCATTTACAATGTTTCATAGTAGGAGAATAGGCTTAGAGGATGGAATTCAGATTCCAATATCTGGAGGAGGTCGACTTAGTGGAAAAGTTGGGAATTTTGATTTGGGTTTATTAAATATGACATCTGAATCAGAAGGTGAAATTCCTATGACTCTTTTCAATGTTGCTAGAGTTCGAAGTAATTTTCTTAATAAGTCAAATTTTGGTGCCATTCTGATCAATAGAAACTCTTCAGGTGGTGATCGTGACCATCAATCAATTGGATTAGATTTAAATCTTAATATTAATAAACTATTAATTTATTCTTATCTAGCTCAAACTGATAATCCTGGTATAAATGATAATAATTTAGCTGGACGTGTTGTAGTAGCTTGGCGAGATAATAAATGGGATTTATCAGCATATTATAAGAAGATAGAGGAAAATTTTGATCCTTCTGTAGGATTTATTCAAAGAACTAATGTTGCTGAAACATTTGTTACAGTTGGAAGACATAAGCGCTATACAAGTGGAAAAATTTTGTCACTTAATCCATATGTATTTATTAATCAATACGATAATCTAACAGGATATATGGAATCCCGTGCTTTAAAAGCTGGATTGGATGTTCAATTTATGAATCGTTCTATGATATTTGCTGGTATTACTCAAACTGAAGAAATAATAAATGAATCTTTTGATCTTTATGGAGCTCAGGTACCAGTTGGTGATTATAAATTTAATAATTTTAGTCTGTATTTTAGAGGAGATCGAACTAAACTTATTACATTTAATGGAAATACGAGTCTTGGTGGATATTTTAATGGAACTAGAAATTCATATGGAGTTTCTGCAACTTTTAAGCCAGGGTACCGTTTTAGTGTTGATATGGGTCTTAATAAAAACTTTATTGAGCTCCCAGGAAATTCTGTTTCTGCTGATGTATATACACTTAAAATAAAATATAATCACTCAGTTAAAATGTTAAATAAACTATATTTTCAGTATAATGCAGCTGATGAGAAGCTGGTAACTAATTTTCGCATGAATTTTATACATGCACCCTTGAGTGATCTTTTCTTGGTGTATTCAAATATTTCTGACCTAAAGGGTGATGAGAAGGATAACGGTATGATTGCTCTGAAATTTACCAAATTATTTTCTCTATAAATTCAATTATACGAAGTGTCTATATGTAAAATTCTGAAAAGGAATTAGCCTAGGCGCATTTTCTTTAATATAAGGTTAAATTTTTAGTCAAATGATTCCAACGAAATATTCCATTTGGCTTTTACTTTCAAATGAAGATAAAACCTATATATCTGATATTATTAATGCATTAGGAATAGAATATAATGCACCTATTTTTCACCCGCATTGCACCTTAATAAGCCCTGTAACTGATTTGGAAACTGCACAAACTCTCATAGATCAACTTAATTTTAAACCATTTGATGTACAAATGAGAGGTTTTGGCCAAACAGATATTATATGGAAAACGGTATTCATTAAACTGGAGGCCAATCCTTATTTAACTCTCCTCAATTATCTATTTTCTCAAGCATTTGATACTGATTATAATTTTTTACCACATTTCAGTTTAATCTATAAGGATATGGATTCGGATTTGAAAAATAAGATTATTAAAAAACTGGATTTAAAGGACACCTACAAAGTGAATGGCATTGCCATTGTTAATACAGACGGCCCAGTTGAAAGGTGGAAAAGCGTTTATGAAGATTATTGGACCACCTAATGGTCAAATAATTCGTATATTTACCTATGCTTAAACGCGTCATATCTATTGGATTGGTTTTATCCATAGCTTTTGCCATGGCAACGCCCTTAATCCCCCATCGCGATTGCAATATGTCTTGCTGTGAAGCAGCAATAGCTTCTTGCTGCGATAAGAATATGGATTTGGGAAAATCCAAAGCATATAAAACTGATATGCAAAGTTGCAATATGGGTAAAGTTTTTATTCCTGTATTATCTGCGCCGCACCATCAGTTTAAAATGAAATTAAATATTGATGTAACTCATGGAATAGATGCTGCAGGATCATTTCAAGCATATAAAACTATTTTTAATACGGTTCTGATTTTCCATCCTTCGGAGCCTCCATTAGCCTATAATTTTCCACTATTAGCATAGACTTTTTTCTCTTTTAAGCCTCCATGTTTGGTGGGCGCGTTTTTTAAACTTAAAACAGGAGATGTGTTATGCAAAATTTTTTTAAATCACTCATTATCACTATTGGCTTGGCTGGATTAGCTTTAACGCAATCAGTCGAAATCAATGGTCAAAAAGTTGATATTGGCCGGGAAGACTTGGTTTTTCAAGTGAAAGGCCTTGTTTGCTCTTTCTGTGCACATGGTCTACAAAAAGGATTATCCAAACTGAAATTTGTAGATAAAAAAAGATACACCAAAGGTGTCCGCACTGATATTAATCATCAATATGTTACTGTCGGTCTTAAAAAAGGAAAGACTACAAATGTTGATAAAGCGGTTGAAGTCATTACAGATGCTGGTTATGAAGTGCTCAAATCCTATACTAATCCCAGTGGTTCGAAATTACAAGTGACCGAGTACTCCAAGGATTCTAAATGAAGGATAAGGCATTAAGTGTGGTAACACTGTTTACCTCTTCTGGGACTCTACTTTGCTGCGTATTACCTGCAGTGGTGGCCACTATTGCTGGTGGTGCTGCAGTGAGTTCTATGCTCTCAGCGTTTCCATTTTTAATCCCTTTATCTATGAATAAAGAGTGGATATTCCTTTTTGCAGCCATATTGATCTCCATTAATGGCTACATGGTATTTAAACCAAATCAGGAAGTTGCTTGTGATGTAGATGAAGGTGAGGATGGATGTGAAGTTACAGGAAGGTTTAACAAACGAATGTTTTACATTTCTGTAACAGTGCTGGCAGTGGGTGCATTTTTTGCTTATGCACTGGTACCAATATTGGTCTATTTCGATTTATAAAATAAAGATGAAAAATAGTCTTTTGGTCGTTAGCGCTATTGGTACTCTGTTTGCCCATCAACCTGTCATGGATATGGCACCACGTTGGTCAGGAGGTTGGGGATTCCAATTTCGATATGAAACTTTGGGGTCTGATCGAGAGATTGGGAAAGAGTATAATGGTTTAAGCAAAAGTTATTATCGAAATACAACCTGGTTTGAAGGTGTTTACACTTGGAAACGATCAATACGTGCTACTTTTAAAATACCTTATCATAAAATAAATAATGAGATGCAATTAATTGATAGTGGAAACCCAACATTATCTAATTCAGGAATTGGAGATTTGATTTTAGCCTTACCTTTAAAAAAATATTCCAATATGGAACTATCTACAAACAATTTTGGTCTTACACCGCAGATAAGACTAAAAACAGGAGGCAATACTAATCCTGTTACCAGTAAAAGTGGATATGGTCTAAGTGTATCATACAGTACTGAGGATCCTAAATTTTATCAGTTGTATGATGTTTTTGGATGGACATTAGATGATGGATCTAAGATGGTTGGCTTCGACATAAACATCGGTTGGCATCCAATCCATAATAACGAAAATAATAGTGGAGTCTTTGTCATGTGGGATGGAACCTATCGATTGAATTGGGATAAAGATGAAAATTCTGATTCTAGATTATATACTGGTCCTGTAGCTGTATATTATAAGGGTAATATTATGACAAGAATTGATATTAAAATACCGATCAATGAAAAAGTAGAAAAAGCGAGTCTATCTCAAGGAACCATCTTTCAAGCCGGTATTGGATTTGTATTTTGAATTACAAAACTTTTAACATTAGGAAAAACAAAATGAAAACACTTATCAATATTTTAGCAATTAGCTTTTTGATTAGCTGTAGCAATAATAATCAAACAGCTGAGCTTAAACTAGATACAATGCAATGTTTGATGTGCTCTATGAAAGTTGAAGAAGCTGTTGCTAACTTGGATGGAGTAAAAAAAGTGGAAATTGACCTTAAATCAAAATCAGGAAAGGTGACCTATAAAGCATCTTTAATTGATATGGCAAGTATTGAAAAGGCCATTCAATCTATTGGCTACAATGTGAATGGTAAAGTGGCTGCTTCTGAAGCCTATGAAAAGTTGGAGCTATGCTGTAAGATACCGAAAGAAATTTAATTGCAACCATTTATGTATAAAATAAACTTAATTATCTTTTACCTAATCTTAACTGGATGCGGAACTCCAGAATTTAGTTTACCATCAAGTTCAGAGGGAAGTCGCTATCCTCGGTTGGCTGCTACACAAAACGGCGGGTTACTCATGTCTTGGTTTGAAAAAACTGATACATTAGAGTGGGCCTTGAACTGGTCAGAATTTACTGATGGAGAATGGACAGAAAATAAAACCATCACGTCGGGCAAAAATTATTTCGTCAATTGGGCGGATTTTCCTTCGATTTATCATTTTGGTGGTGATACAATCTCGGCCCATTGGCTTCAAAAATCAGGGAAAGGCCCTTACGACTATGATGTTAAAGTAGTGCAATCCACGGATAGGGGTGTTAACTGGTCTAAGCCTCAAACGCCTCACCGGGACGGAATAAAAGGTGAGCACGGGTTTGTTTCCTTTTTTCGAGATATGGGTAATCGGCTTGGAATGGTATGGCTTGATGGCCGGAATATGACTATGGAAGATAATGGCCATGGCTATGGATCCATGAATCTTTACCACACAACATTTGCATCTAGTGGTGATTTAAATTGGGAAATGCGGATGGATGATATGGTTTGTGAATGTTGCCCTACAGCTTCAGCAAGGACCGAGAATGCCTTGATTATTGCCTACCGGAATAGATCTAAACAAGAAGTAAGAGATATTAATATCATTAGATATGCTAATGGTAATTGGTATGAACCTTATGCTGTGAATCAGGATGGATGGAAAATTACTGGTTGTCCAGTGAATGGTCCAATGCTAGCAACATACGAAAATGATATAGCCATTGCCTGGTACACTTCACCCGATGCTACTCCAATGGTTAATGTGGCCTTTTCCAAAGATGAAGGCACATCATTTGAGTCGCCAATTCGTATAGATCTATCTCAGCCCATTGGTCGCGTAGATGTAATATGGCTCAATGAGAATGAGGTCATGGTCAGTTGGATTGAATCAGCCGAAGAGACCACCAATATTGTTTCAACTATAGTTTCTAAGGATGGAAAAGCCCAGAATGCTCGAATTGTTTCTGAGTTACAACCAGGGCGTGTCACAGGCTATCCCCAAATGGAAATGGTAGACGATCAATTATTTTTTGCTTGGACAGAAGCAGGTGAAGGTGGTGGTGTAAAATCCAAATGGGTTCCAGTTTCAGCATTTCGTTAAAATAGCCCTTTCTATAATGTTGGTCTTTCGTAAATTCGATTCGCCATCATGAGATTGATTTACCTCTGGACAACTCGATTTATCCTGGCCGTGTCAATGGTCGGTATCCTTCCTATCTCCAATTCTTCTGCCTTTATTCAGGCGCAGTCTAAAAAGAAAAACCCTGCACAGGCATCCAAGTATGCTAAACGAGGTAGCTCAAAAGCTAAGAAAAAAGATTATAGTGGTGCCCTTTCGGATTATAAAAAAGCGTACCAGTTGAATCCATCATCTAATTATAAAAAGAAAGTGCAGCAGTTAACCTCTTTGGCTAAAAAGCAAGGCAGTAGAAAGTCCAGTTCAAAGAAACCATCTAAGAAACAAGTAGCCCAAGCATCAGCTTATGCTAAACGAGGTAATTCGAAAGCTAAGAAAAAAAATTATGCAGGCGCACTTAAGGATTTTCAGAGTGCTTATAAACTTAATTCATCTGCCTCCAATAAAAAAAAGATTCAACAATTACAGTCCATACTTAAAAAAAGTAGAAATACTGTCGCGTCAAAACCGACTAAGGCCAGAGTACCAAAAATGTCGGATATACCTACGATTAGTCCTGTAAAGTATGCCAACGATATTTATAATATTGCCGAAGCATTTGAGCTTAGCTCACGGAACTTGGCAAGGGCGACCAATTACCTTGATGATAAAGCTTCCAAAAAAGTTGAACGTGTTAAGATGCGAATCACTCCAACAACTTCTGATTTAGAAAAAGCAGCAAGAACAGAACCCAATGATTTTAGGAAACAAGTGGATCTTGCGCGCCACTACGAGTCTAGTAGCCGTTTTGAGGATGCTAAAGAAATTTATTTAAGATTGGCTGCTCAGCATTCATATAACGCAGATGCCCATTTTCATTTGGGATCTTTTTATGCCCGCTTTGGCCAAATGAAAAAAGCACGACATTCGTTTGATGAGGCATTGGATGTCCAGGTAAATCATCGGGCCACTATTGAAGCTATGGCAACTTTGTTTGGTTCAACTGAAACCCGAGCATTATCTGATGATATTTTAGCCAAATCTGCGGAAAAAGACCCTAGAGGTCCAGCTCAACGAATGCAAACTATTAGAAAAAGTTTAGACGAAAAGAATTTTGAATATGCAGCAAAGTTAGCTCAAGGTGGACAGGAAATGTTTCCACGGAACAGCGGCTTCATTTTTTTAAAGGGACTTGCTTTCCAGGGTATGGGCGATATGGATAAGGCAAAATCCAGTTACCAGGAGTCTATCAAAAAAGACCCCACACATCATGAATCATATGTTGCCTTGGGTGACCTATATTATGGGCAGGGTAAGCATGTTTATGCGGCTCTAACTTACGGAGATGCAATTCGAATAGATCCTTCAGATACCGAATCTCGATTCAAACAGGGTCTGAGTTATTTCAATGGGAGTGAATGGGGGAGAGCTGCTGCTTCTTGGGAAGATTTGCTTCATTACGACCCCCATAACCAAAAAGTGCGAGCCTTACTCCCTCAAGCATATTACATACTGGCTGTAGAATATAATCGCGTTGGTGAATCTGGATTGGGTCAAACCTCATTTAGGAAAGCACTTAGTGTAAATAAAAATTCAGGTTTATGGCTTCCGGGATCCATGCAAACTTTAGGTGGTTTTTATCGAGATAAGGGCATGTTCAGAGAATCTCTGGCAGCTTTCCAAGAAGCCATTGAATTAAAACCATCTAATGCAGATACTTACTTGGGTTTGGGAATTACATATTGGAAAATGAAGGAACATGGATTAGCGAAAGCAGCTTGGTCTCGCTCGATGGAATTGAACCCAGTAAATAATGATTCTCGTGGCTGGCTTCTGCTTGCTGGCAAGACTTCTAGCTAGTCTATATCTAGTAATTAATTATAAGATTTATGAAGCGGATTCCAAGCTTACCTATTAGCATTTTATCAGTTTTATTATTGGCTATTCCTGCCTGTGAAGATAAAGATGAAAAAGATCGACCTCAAGAACTAGTAGGGACTTGGTTTATGCATGACTCAGATGTTAAAATGAAATTAACTTCAAATATAAATCAAAATGGCATAGATCCTTATGCAAAAGGCGCATCTTCACTTTCTGTTACAGGAAATTCAGTGGATGTTTTACTTAACTACTTAATGGTATCGTATCTAGAGACTGACACGGAAGATACGGTGCTTGTTCTATCAAATAATCAAATGGGAAGTTATAATAATTTAACTTACCCCTTTGTTTCATTGATGCTATCCGTGGATGAGTTTGGTCAAAAATTTGGATATCTTGATGTTGCTATTTCAGAAAATGAACATGATGTATATTTAAATAATTCCGACTATCATTATGAAAAAGATAGTTATTCTCTTAGTATGAGTTCTGATACGCTTTTTACCATTGGTTTTATCACGGGAGAAGTGGATTCCTCTAATTATGTAGTCCTTGATGGTACTTACCAAGCAAAACCCATGAGTTTGACTGCTAATATAGAGACCCTTATTGACTTCCAAATGTTTGGTGAAGATGGAGTGGTTGAGGAGAACCAATCTGTAAAACTTGAATCTGATGGTCTTGCTACATTCTCAGGTTATGATTCGTTTGAAGAAATAAGTTATAATGATTTTGGTGAGTGGTATGTTGAGGGGAATTTGATTTATTTCATTATGGAACAAAGCGATGATTATTCTCAATCCAATGGCATAGATACGATGGCATTCAATTATCAACTAAATGGAACCGATCTTACTTTGATTGAAGAGCAAGATGGATGTGAGGACTTTTATAGTGAAGATATTGATGATAGTTTTTGTTATAAACATTACGAAATGACATTTGGTCTTCAATCCAATTCAATTTCAGAACTTAAACTTTTATTAGAATATAATTTAAATCAGACACCCCACTCGGCAAATCGTAATAGTCTGAAAAAATTTGATTTTAATGAATTGATGGATCGTTTTAGACGATTTAATATGAAATAAATTTTTTCCTCTTTCAATATGAGGGAATCTTCAGATTTACTTTTATTATAAGAAATAGTCCTAACTTTAACCATCTATGAAGTTACGTATTGTATTACTTTCTTTCTATTCAGTCTTGTTTTCGCAACATATGGGAGATCTTGCCGTACGCAAAGGAGCAGATGCCTTTTATAATTATGAATATGAACTGAGTATCGAAATCCTTAACCAGGCAAGAAAGGATTACCCTGAGCACCCTGGTGTACATGTGGCATGGGCAGCAGCACACTGGCGAAATGATGAAGCAAATCTTTCATTAGAAGAGATCTACGCTAATTTTGATGTAAACCTTATTGAGATTGAATCAATCTATGATTCCTTGTTAAAAATTTATCCAGATCATCCTGAATATATGCTCTATTACGGTTCGACTCGAGGATTGAAAGCTCGTATTTTTTTAGGTCAGAAAAAATGGATTCCAACTCTTATCTCAGCCTATCGAGGGTTTCGTATTATTCAAAAAGTAAAGGCTATTGATTCAACCATGACTGATACATATCTACCAATCGGCATTGTGGAATATTATGCAGGTTTGAGTAATGTATTAGTAAAAGCAGGAGCAGAATTATTTGGACTTGAACCATCGCGTGAGGAAGGCATTCGTAAGATGGAAATTGCAGCAACCCAAAGTACTTGGGCATGGACCGAGGCTATGAGTGTGCTGTCCTATATTTATCAGTTTATGGAGATCGATGAGAAGCGGGGTTTGGAAATTAGCCAAACACTTGCAAAAAAATATCCTAAAAATTTTGATTACCAGCTCCACTATACATTAAGTCTTTTACAAATCAATGATTTAAAACAGGCAAAAAAGGAATTGGATAAATTGGATCAAAATTTGGTAAAACAACGTCCAAGACATCAGAAAATATTTTCATCCTATTTGAATTATATGCGGGGATATTATTTTTTTCTAATTGGACATGATGAAAAAGCCATAGACTATCTAAACCAATGTATTAATTATTATTATGCCGAACTGGATGCTATTCTTGGATATGCCTATTTATTAAAAGGGAAAATTATGGATAGGCAAGGCAAAAGGATGGAAGCTGTCATAAACTATAAAAAATGCATAAAACTAGATAATTATACCCATGCTATAATATTGGCAGAACAGTATTTGGATAACCCTTTTCAGGGGTAGTCCGTTGTAATTTTCAGCCTTTAAAAAAATGATTCAACGCAGAAAAACTAAAGAAGTAAAGATAGGTAGCCTAATTGTGGGTGGCGAACACGCCATTACAGTTCAATCCATGACCACTGCCAAGACTTATGATGTCAAGGCCACTTTGAAAGAAGTAGAACGGCTAGAAGAGGCGGGATGCCAGATAATACGCATTACCGTTCCTGACCAGCCTTCGGCGGATGCACTTTATGAAATTAAAAAGCAGATGAATGTGCCATTGGTAGCTGATATCCATTTTAATTACCGTATGGCATTGGAAGCAGTTGATGCAGGTGCTGATAAAATCCGGATCAACCCAGGAAATATAGGCGGTAAAAAGCGAGTAAAAGAAGTACTGGAGAAAGTGAAAGGGGCAAACTTACCAATTCGAATTGGTGTAAATGCTGGGAGCTTAGAAAAAGATCTCATCGAAAAATATGGTTATCCCACTGCGGAAGCAATGGTTGAAAGTGCTAAGCGACACATTGATATCTGCAAGGAACATGACTTTGATGATATCATTGTTTCCTTAAAAGCATCAGATGTGAATCTAATGATGTCCTCATATGAATTATTTTCAGAAAAATTTGATTACCCACTTCATTTGGGAGTTACAGAAGCTGGACCAACCAAATCAGGATCAATTAAATCCTCAGTTGGTATAGGAACTCTGTTGGCAAAAGGGATTGGTGATACGATTAGGGTCAGTTTGACTGATGATCCTGTAGAAGAAGTAAGGGTGGGGTTCGAAATTTTAAAATCTCTGGGATTAGCAAGTAAGGGTGTAACAATAGTGGCATGTCCCACCTGTGGTCGATTAGAAGTAGATCTTTTTAAGATTGCTAATGAGATGGAAGAAAAACTCCAAAATGTGAAAACTCCTATGACAGTTGCCCTGATGGGATGTGCCGTGAATGGACCTGGAGAAGCCTCTCACACAGACCTCGGAATCGCCTTTGGTAAAGGGGCTGGACATTTGTATTATCAAGGTGAAAATCGAGGTAAGGTTTCGGAAGATGAGGCTATGGATAAGTTGGAAGATATGATTTCAGAATTCGAAACGACTAAGCAAGAAGACTAATATGAAATTCATTTTAATATTAATTACCACATTGATGTTTTTGCCGGCACAGGAGACAAAAACTGAATCGGTTCCCAATGCAATAGCCGTTTATTGGAAGACCCTCGAGCATAAAGAAAAAGAAATTTTTTTATTTTCATATTTAACTCAAGTATATGATACCCATCAAAAAATGATCAAAGATCTTGGCTATGGTGCTGTAACAACATGGTATTTTGATAATAAAGCAGAAATGATCTATGGAATTTTTGACCAAGTTGATGAGTCGGGCATGCAAGAATTTATTGGTTGGATTGATGAATATTATGGTAATGAAGAATTCTCAGGTAATTCTTTTGATGATGCATTATCATTTGCTTTTCGTTTTCAACAGGCTTCTGGTGAAACCATTTGGGAAAAGTATGAAAATCTAAAATATGGAAAAATTAAACCCAAAAACTAATGTCTTTATATCGTCCTAAATTCATTAAAGAATGGTGGGACATCAAAAAAGAGGGGGGCCTAAAGCTTCTTTTTAAAAAAAAGGGGTGGCAGGTAGTAATCGCTTTTTTTACATATTACCTTATACGTGACACAATCTTATATATTATAATTCCTTATTTGGGATATACGACTTTCAAAGGCTGTTTTTAAGTTAGAAGTCATTCTAGCAGGAGATCCTCCTGCATTTTTTATTAAATTAAAATACTTGCACCAGATTAAAATGTAGTCTCAGATTATACAATCTAAGAATTAGTTACAAAAAATTTATTTTAACTAAATGAATAAACAAGATTATAAAGGGCTTCCACAAGCACAAAAACTTCTGAGTCATCTCCGGACATTAGACCATAGGTTTGATCTTGAAATCATTTTTCCTAAAAAACGGTGGCCTGATATTGAAAAGAGAAAGTCCTCTGAGGTGATAGATATTATCCGACAGCATCATCTTGTATCTAAAGACGGGCTTGGAAATGATCTAGGGCTAGAAACCTTTGTTAGCCGAAACCGAGATGCAGATCTTTGGATTCATATTATAGATGAAGATAGAAAAATTATTGGTTTTTCAATAAATGAAGGATATGAAGTGGACGGCAAGACGGTAAATTATTTTCGTGTAACAATCTTCAATAAATTAATTCAAAAGTTGGGTATTTACCCATTATTGAATGAACTGAAAGTCGCTATTATACCTGCAGATATATTGATGGTCCGTACACAAAATCCTGTGGTATACAAATATTTTTCCCAATTGTGCCATAATCATGGATTAAAAGTGTCTCCCCGAGTGGATTTTATTAATCCAAATATGATTACACTTGCTAAAAAATTAGACCCTGATGTAGATGATCAGTCGGTGCACAGAGCCTTGTTCAAAGGAGAGGCATTGATTGGTACACCCAAGCCACCGGATGATATTGCTCCGATCTGGGATAGTATGGATATTTTTAAAGGGGATATTTTGGCGGTCATGGGATATCCCGACTGAGATTTACTTTACAAAGGTAACTGGTCGCCACTCTTGAGTAGATGGTCCAACTACTTTTATATAATAGACGCCGGATGCTATGCCATTACCTACTTCATCTTTACCGTTCCAACTCAGTTGATGATTCCCTGAAGTTAAAGTACCTCTATGCAAACGGGATACTATGCGACCTGATAAATCAATCACATCCACCGTTACCAGTGATTCTTTTAAAATATAGATCAATAATTTTACTGACCCATTGAATGGATTGGGATATGGGTTTGTTAATGTGAAATCTTTAGGGACATTTGAACCTGTTCCTGGTTTTCCATCTTTGACGATCAATTTGTAATCCCAGTTATTACCTATAGAGTCTTGACTCACTACAGATAAATGAATTGATTTTAAATCAGTAGGATCAATATTAATGGATGGGCTGGAAATTACCAGATATGACTCATCATTACGTTTTAAAATAGCATTCAATTGAAGATCAGAAAATGAACCGCTTGTGCTCATAAGATCAACTTGGACAGGTTTATCAGAAACTATCTTTACATATTGACTACCAAACCTAGCAAGATTAGTTGATTCCACTGTATCTCGATTTCCACTTTGAAAGTTGGTTACATTAAAGATGGCTGGTCCATCCACGGGGTAAAATTCCGCTTCTTCGTATGAAAAATTGCCAGCACTGGGTAAGGAAGACATTACCATGTTTGCAACGGCCATCCCATTCAAAGCTTGCTGAAAAGAACGTCCTGTTTGTTTTAAGGCATCATGAATAGCTAAATGAGATCCATCTTTTTTGCGACTATTGGACTTGACTGATTTTTCCATGATCTGCCGAATAATAGTGTTGCCACCCATATGCTGTTCTAAATATTCAAAAAAGATAAAGGATCCATACCAGTGATATCCTGCCTCATCCAATGAGTGATGAGGATAATCGAACCATTTTTTCATATATTGATAACAGTCGTTAATATAATCATAAATTTCTTCTTCCATCCAGACGGCGGATGCTTCAAGAAGCCAAGGCTTTTCCCATCCGTCATATCCAAATTGGATAGCGTGAAAATATTCATGAGCAGCTGTCACTTTGATATTATCCGCTTCATCTAAAGGAAAGTTTTGATAATTATTACGTATGGCCATATAACTTGTAAAGGCGTTTACCTCTAATACTGACCCTGATCGCTCATTATCTCCCTTCCCTTGGGCATATTCTTCAGGTTGAACATAGCCGTAATACCTAGGCGAAAGATTCCGTACATATACATCATAGTGGGCTGAACCGCCTTTATCGCGTGTAGATTCATAGTAGCCATCTCCAGGTGGTTTTAAATATCCCATTTGATCATGGAGCGCTGTACTTACCTCATTGAATATTTTTGCCAAGGATTCGATATAATCTGAAATATTGTTTCCATTTATATCGGTCATATTGACACTGTGAAAACCAGAATTTGTATAATGAAACCGAAACATTCCACTATCGTATATTTTGTTTAATCCATCAGATTCAGAACGTTTGGCGCCGCCACGAGAAATCAACGGTCTGTTGAAATTGAATCCCAACGCTTCTAATTGGGTTTTTCTATCTTGGGTCAAATTTTGTCCATTTTTGGCAATCTCAAGTAAATGAGGAGTTAGATGAGGTCGGAATGATTTTACTTCTGAAAAAGGATCAATAAACGTTTCTATAGATTGCTGTGGATTTTGACTAGATGTAAATGAACTGAAAAGAATTATTGATATGATGACCTTCAATTATCATTCCTTCTAGAATTTTGTCTCTTTTTATAAAGATAAAAACGGATAAACAGGGACATAAATAGTAAGCCGATAACATAAAAAATCGCGTAATAAATAAGAGATTCCTTCACTTCTTTTTCCTGCGTACAAAATTTTCATATACATAAGCCATTCCAATCATCCCAATACCCATAGGCACCTCCCACCCTTTTTGCTCTTCGCCTGCTAAGAAACCTGCACTAGTAAGGCCTGCGCCCATAAAATAGAATGCTTTTACCCAGATCTGTTTTCTATTAGAAGTAGGAGTAATGCTCGTTATTTTTTTTGGTCGTTCTGATGATAAAGAAGCCATTACATCTGAAATGGGAAACCTTAAGGCTAATAATAGTTCAGGTGGATCTTCCGAATAGTAAAATTCGAACTGTTCAACAGGTTTGGCCATTCGAAATCCAATCTGTAATGACTCACCAGCCCGAATTACTTCAATTCGATTTATGGGGTAGAATAATTTTGCTAATTCCAATTTTGCAGTATCACCATGGGCTCGGTGGATAGTTAAGTAATACCATGATGTAGATTCATTAAACCATCCAGTCACTTGAGATGGGTTAAGTACACCATCAGACCGTATCTTAATTGATACACCATTCATTTTTGATGATATTAGAACATCCTGAATTTGGGTGATCTGACCAGACAAAGCTATTATAGTGAATATATTTACATAAATAAAACGCATACTATTTAATTTTCATTTTATATAATTGCATTCCTTTTTCCAGTCCTTCTAAAACAGCTTCCATAACCGTATCTGAACGAATGTCGTTGATCATGGCCAAGACCAGTATGGGATATACTTCCTGGGGCAAGATGGGTTCCAGTGCTTCAAAAGGATCTTCTTTATCAAGGATATCATCCATTGACTGTCCAGACTTCAATTTTATCTGCAACTTATTTTGGAGAGTTTGAATGTATGTCTTTATCTCCTCCTGTGTAAAAGTTAGGAGATCATCAGTAGTCGCATTGGAAATTTCAGTCATATAAGGTAAGAATTTAGGTGGAAACACCTATGCATGGTATGAGGATTTAGAGATTGAACCCCATTTAGCACTAAGGGTAATTTCTTTTGACTCATGAGAAAACCTCGGAACACATTTCTCATCATTATGCTTATATCCATTTTGGTCGTACCGGTTCATACTCAGATCAAGAATAGTGGGGCAGTAGGATCGGTGACCATTGATGGTAAAGTATGGAATCAAATTGCTATGCGCCCTGTTATACCATTCGGAAAGTGGGGAGTGGCACTTGATTTAGTTATCTATTTTGATGCCCAGGGGAATATACATTCTGATGAATGGGATTTTTCATCCGGCAATGCCATCAAAAATACACTCATCGATAAAATATATTATATCCGATATGGTTTTCCTGGAGATCCTATGTATGGAAAAATTGGTGCTTTGGATCATGTTGGATTGGGCTATGGCATTTTGGTCGAGGATTATTCAAATACTATGCTGTATCCACAGGACCGCAAAATAGGACTCAATTTTGAAAAAAGTACTCAATCTTATAATATTGAAGCATTTGCTAATGACTTTAAAGAAAATATAGGATTATTCGGCGGTCGCATAAGTACTCGAAAAATCATGGGTTTTCCTGTTGGATTTTCAATAGTGATGGATCGCAACCAGTATCTAGGATTAAAGGATAGTGATGGAGATGGTCGCCCAAATATTGTGGATGATTTTCCCAATGATGATAAATGGTGGGTGGATACGGATGGAGATGGTATAGCCGATAATGACCCTAAAGAGTGGGATATCGATGGAGATGGGGTTACTGACACTTTAGACAGCCGTATTACCGGTTATTCTGGAGAGATGTTAGTTCTAGATAGAGATATTTCTAAAAAAGGAGATCCTGTTAATCTGAGTAAGGA
>Ga0209034_10000216_pt1 | contig 29600 bp, 25 predicted proteins | sample MarorgKNORR_S2LV_2_FD_188219 | JGI IMG/M metagenome (GOLD analysis project Ga0209034, IMG submission 188219) | Marine microbial communities from the Southern Atlantic Ocean, analyzing organic carbon cycling - 250m_A/KNORR_S2/LV (SPAdes) (version 2) | ecosystem: Environmental > Aquatic > Marine... | reverse complement strand
GTATTCACGGCACATATGCAGAAATCAACAGCAAAAGCATTTTATAGTGATCTTAAATCACTAGTGAAGTCTAAGGGACGAAGCCAAAATCATTGTTTAATACTCCCTGGCCTCAGTCCAGTTATTGCCTCGACTGAATCCGAAGCGAAAAGTTTTAGTGAAGATCTAAATGGTTTGGCAGATACTAATGAAGGATTAGCGAGGCTATCATCCAGATTTGGAGGTACAGACTTCTCACATCTGCCGCTTGATGAACCTCTCTCACCTGAAGATTTTCCAGATCCAGCTACAGTCGAGTCAGCTCGTAGTCGTACTGAAGTCATTGTGGGTGTAGTACGGAGTGAAAAACCAACAATGAGGCAGTTGCTATCAAAGATGGCTGGAGCACGTGGGCATTATGTTTTTGCAGGAACTCCTGAACAGGTAGCTGACCTGATAGAAGATTGGTTTTTACATGGAGTAGCCGATGGGATCAATTTAATGCCGCCGGTTCTGCCAAAAATGTTGGATGTGTTTATTGACGAAGTAGTTCCTTTGCTTCAAAGAAAAGGTATTTTTCGCACTAGCTATGAAGGGGACACTTTACGACAACATTATGGCTTAGAGAGACCGGATAACATTTTTGAATAATTTTTCATCGCATGTGTGAGAATAATTAGAGATTTGTGTGGATGAGTTCTTTCCTGGGTCATTGTTCGTGCGCTACCCTGCTTTTTTACAACTCTTCTAAAGAACTATTCGGGTTGATATTTGACGAAGTGGTCAGTCTTTTGAGTGGATTGTTTCATTTTTTATGAATTGGGCCATTCGTTCACCAATCATAATAATAGTAGCGTTTGTATTTGCTCTCACGGTATTAGGCATAATAGACGCGTCCGCAATACTAAGCCCACTTAGTCCATGAACATTAAGATACTCATCAACAACTGCCATTGGATCAGATATCGGCCCCATTTTGCAGGTTCCCGTCAAGTGTTGTCCCGTCGTAACTTCTTTCAGTAGCCATCTGTCGAGGCTCTCGTCGGATTGAATAGCTGAATCAGGCGGATCTATTCTTTCCTCAATTATCGAATCAAAATCAGGATGCTCTAATAATTTCGCAGCTATCCTAACGGACTCTCGTAACCGTCTACGGTCTTCAGCACTTTCTAGCAGATGAAAATCTAAGAAAGGTTGCTCATGGGGGTCCGTGGAAGTTAGGGTTATTTCTCCCCTACTCTCGGCAACAAATACCGAAGAAATGATCCTTATGCCTAATCCATGCATCTTGTCTCCACCACGATTGACTCTCTGGTTAATGAACGACTGCATCCACATCATCATGTCGTGGGGACTGTTTGAGTCTGAAGATGTGTATCGTAAACCAACCTGGAATCTGGGAGCTGATGGGTCTAGTTCAACTTCATCTTTGATACTGGCAGTTATGAATATCAAAGGATGGTCGCTGAAATTTTGCCCAACTCCCGGCAGGTTTGTGTGGACCTTCACACCAAGCTCATTGAGATGTTCTTCAGGTCCAATTCCTGATAAAAGTAATAGCTGTGTATTTGCTATTGTTCCGCTGCTTAGAACAACACGGTCAGATTCAACGATAAACTGTTCACCCTCACTCTCAACTTCCACTCCTACAATGGATTTCCCATCAAACAACAATTTACGGCCCATACATTTAGCTCTTATAGTGAGATTTATGCGGTGCCGAATTTGTGACAAATAGCCTAAGGCGCTGCTAAATCTGATGCCGTCTGGATTGTTAAAAGGTATAGGCCCTACTCCGTGAGATTCTGGGTTATTTAAATCTATGGTTTCAGGAAATCCCTCATCTCTGCACGCTTTGTAAAATGCTTTCTGTGATGGCAGCCAATTTTCTTCCTTAAACCTGTGGCAAACAATAGGCCCGTCGTTGCCGTGAAAGTCGTCATGGAAATCCATGTCAGTCTCAAGTCTTCGGAAAAAAGGAAGAACTTCTTCGAATGACCACAGTTCATTTCCTTGAGATGACCAATCATCAAAATCTTGAGGTAAGCCTCTTAGAAATACCTGTCCGTTGATTGCGCTGGTTCCTCCCATGACTTTACCCCTGGGCACTAAAAGAGGTTCGGCTACATCGTTTGCTTTACCAGTAAATTTCCAATTGTGTTTGTCGCTAACTGTGGCGTCAGCTCCAGATGAATATCCGAACTTAATTTCTTCAGGGAGAGACTCAAAGTCTGGATAGTCAGGTCCGGCCTCCAATAAGAGCACTGAAATATTTGGGTCTTCTGACAATCTTGCAGCCACGGCCGAACCAGCAGATCCAGCTCCAACTACAATGACGTCATATTTCATTTGTTTTACTCTCCTTGTACCCTATAAAACGGAGTTTTACCCTTGGGAATCAGTCGTGCGATTATAAGGGAGATCGAATTTCTGTTTAACGTGACAATTACAGATTAGTCACACGCTCTTGATCCAAACTTTATATCGTCACGTACAGGGAAACATCTTAAATTCTTGTGAATTTGTGAATTGCTTTTTCCGCGGCTACTTCCGCGACATATATGTCTCCTCTTGAGTCTATCCACAAGCCATGTGGCGCGCCTTTAAAACACCCAGGCCTGTTACCTCTTTCTCCCCATCTTCCCAAGATAATGCCTTCAGGTGACATGACGCAGACGGAGGCTATTTCTTGGTACCAACCTTCCGCGATATGAAAAAATCCAGATTCGTCGATAACCATGTCATTTGGAGACCGAAGTCCTTCAAATTCTCGTATATAGTTCCCATCTTGGTCGAATACCTGGCATCGGCGATTTTCTCTATCCAAAACGTAGACTTGGTCGTCTTCTCCCACTGTTACGTCATGAGGTAAATTTAGGTACCCAGATCCTTTCCCGGTTTCCCCGAAAGACATTAACCATTCTCCGTCACCCGTGAATTTATGAATCCTGTCTTGTCCGTATCCATCTGAAACAAAAAGTGTTCCCGAATTTGATAGGGCGGCACGAGTAGGTCTATTGAACGGAGCACCGGGACTCCCAGTTTTTCCCTGAGTGCCTACAGTAAATTTGAGTTGGCCGCCGGTTGTATAAGAGCGGACTGTGTGATCGCTGGAATCGGCAAGAAAAACCTCATCTTCTTTGCTAATCCAGATACCGTGAGGTGTTGAGAACAAGTCTTGTCCCCATGAGTCCATTACATTTCCGTCTCGATCTAAAACTAATATGCTTCCCCCGACATTTTCTGGATGAGGTGTATTCCTCACCGCTAAATACACATGGTCGTTTGAGTCGGTCGCCACGTCTGACACGATCCCTAATTCTGAACTTATTCCCCAATTCGGAACCACTTCATATTGGAAATCACCAAAACCGAACCTAGTAGTTGTCATAATGGAGCTGCCTCCGTCACATTGTGGGATACATTTATTTATCAGATTTTATCAGGCTTCAATTTGCCAATTCATTTGTTGTTTGTCACAAATAGTAAATACTCAATCGTAATTCGAAATGAGATTTATTGATTACTAGTACATTATTTTACTTAGTCAACTAAAGATTCTGGATAGTAGGTTAGAAATTAATTAAAGTAATTGCCCCTCGAGTATGTGACTGATATCCTCCGGTTCGTGTCGAAATCTATGTGAATGATGATAACGAAGCTTGACAACCAATATGGGGGCATGCTGTGACAGAGAAACTACCCATCAATTTATATGAGTATGAAAGATTGGCTAAGGATCTGATATCCCAACCTGAATGGGATTTTGTGGAAGGTGGTGCTACAGACGAAATAACCATCAATAGAACCCGTGAGGCTTTCGATTCTATTATGTTGCGACCTAGGATGTTGGTAGATGTCGATCAAAGAGATCTGACAACCACGGTTTTAGGAGAAAAAATTGATTTTCCGGTGATGTTGTGCCCTGCAGGTCATCATAATAGAGCTCACTCCGAAGGAGAAATAGCAACTGTCAGAGCCGCCAACGAAATGAATGTAGGTATGATTCTCAGTTCTGGCTCAAGTGTGGTAATGGAAGATGTCGCCAGTGCATCAACACGCCCGATTTGGTTCCAACAATATTTTTACAGAGATCAAGCTATGACTGAGCTTATGGCCCATAGGGCAGAAGATTCGGGTTATTCTGCTTTGTGTGTCACATTGGATTCTTCCGTTCAGTCGAAGCGGGAAAGAAACATCCGAAACAACTATCCTCGCCTAGCAACTCCAAATTACGACGGTATGGGGAGCGAGGAGGACTTCTCCGTACGCAGTTCCTACCGTCCTTCCAGTGACGATGCTCCCGACAATGTGACCGGTTTGGTCAGTCCAAAAGTTACCTGGGAAGAATTTGATTGGCTAGGCTCTAAAACTGATCTTCCTCTCATAGCCAAAGGTGTAATGACTGCTGAAGACGCGAAGCTTGCGGTGGATCATGGAGTCAAAGCAATTATTGTTTCCAACCATGGTGGGCGAAACTTAGACTCGACGTTCGCCACGATAGAAGTCCTCCCCGAAGTTGCCGAAATAGTGGATGGTAAAGCAGAGATTTACCTTGATGGTGGTATTCGTCGTGGAGCGGATATACTCAAGGCCATCGCATTGGGTGCGGACGCAGTTTTGATCGGGCGTCCAATCTTTTGGGGGTTGGCTGCAGGCGGTACAGAAGGGTTGAAACATTTATTAGGAATATTGAGAGACGAGTTTGATTCAACCATGGGATTATGTGGTAAACCCGATATAAAAAGTATCGATCGGACAGTGGTGGGTAGGAAGTCTCCTCTGTTAGACCTAATTTAGATATTTTCAACGTTAACAAACATAGAAACTAGAGGTGGGATATGCCGAAACTCGAAGGTAAAGTGGCGATAATCACGGGTGGTGCTGGAGGTATCGGTAGAGCCGCAGGAAAACTTTTTGTGGAAGAAGGTGCACATGTCATTCTAGTGGACCTTGATGAGTCCGAACTCCAGGGTGCCTTGGAATCCATTGGGGATGAAAATGCAACTTATGTTGTAGCTGACACGACCCAACCGGATGAGGTCCAAAAATTCGTAAACGAAGCGGTTGAACGTTATGGTGGAGTGGACATATTTCTTGCCAATGCTGGCATTGAGGGTGAACTTAACTCGATAGCTGATACTCCCGTCGAAATGTTCGATAAAGTCATGTCAGTAAATGTAAAAGGTGTATGGCTAGGCTTAAAGTATGTTATGCCTGTTATGCGTGAACGAGGAGGGGGTAGCATAGTAATAACTTCCTCGACGGCTGGGGTTAGAGGTTCGCCCGGTATGGCTCCTTACTCGACCAGTAAACACGCTGTAATCGGGCTTATGCGTTCTGCCGCTATGGAGGGGGCCTCTATGGGTATTCGAGTCAATACCGTTAATCCTGCCCCGATACAGACACGCATGATGAGATCAATCGAGGAGCAGCGGGTTTCCGGCGGAATAGGAGGCTTTTCAACAGTGGAGGAGGCTCAAGAATCGTATGCTTCAGGAATGCCACTAGGGCGCTACGGGGAACCTGAAGAGGTTGGCCGGCTAATGCTGTTTCTGGCCAGTGATGAAAGTAGCTACTGTAACGGTGGTGTCTATATGGTAGACGGTGGGGCAACGGCTGGAAGACCCGGCTAGTCAGCTGCCGTTTTATTCCTGAAGACCCAGAAAATAGTCCCCGATATTGGGATTATCAAGGATTTCTTCCGCGTTACCTGTATAAACGACTTTTCCTCCTGCAAATATATATCCGCGGTCCGATCTTGAGAGTGACAGCCGGGCATTTTGTTCCACGAGAAGCACGGATATTCCCTCTTTTCTCAGATCATCAATATTTGCAAGAATTTCTTGTTGATATTTAGGAGATAAGGCAGCTGTTGGCTCATCCAACATCAAGAAAGTGGGGTTAGAAATAAGAGCTCGGGATATTGCCAGCATCTGTCGTTCTCCCCCTGAAAGAGAAGCGGCCAAGTCATTCATACGGGGCTCTAAATCTGGAAACATTTTAAAAGCTCTGGTAATTCCACCAGCTAACTCTTTATTTTTTAATTTGATCCCACCCATTTGCAAGTTTTCACGAACCGAAAGAGAAGGGAACACGTTTTCTACCTGAGGGACATATCCAATTCCTCGACTGACCAGCCTATCAGTTCTCCACCCAGAGACATTCACATCATTATGTAGAACGGTTCCATTGTGTAGGGATGCGAGTCCGAATAATGCTTTCAAGAAGGTAGATTTACCACAACCGTTAGGTCCAATTATGGTAACAAATTCACCTTGGTTAACATGGAGATCAATTCCATTTAATATTTGTACGTTACCGTAGCCACCTTCCATCCCGGTGACTTTCAAGACAGGTTGCATTATTTTGTTTCTCCTGGGTCACCGAGGTAAGCTTCTACTACATCTCGGCTCTGCCTGATTTCATCTGGTGTTCCTTCTGTCAATATTTGTCCTGCTTCCATAACAATAATTCTGTCAACATCACGCCGTAAAATGAAATCCATGTTGTGCTCAATAACTAACATGCTTATCCCCTTATCAGATGTCAATGAACGCAGGTTTTGAAAAATTCTTTCTGCAAGAGGTCCGGCTACACCAGCGACTGGTTCATCCAATAACAGGAATTGGGGAGAACTCATAAGTGCCCTACCTATATCTACGAGTTTACTTTGCCCACCTGATAGTTCACTTGCGAGATTGTGAGCGATATGTGATATCTCTAAAAGATCCAGCACTGCATAAGCTTCTGCTATTCTCTTGTCTTCCGATTTTCTAGAGTTTGGACGGAGTAAGGCTAAAATTGGGTTGGGAGAGAACTGTCGACGAGTGGGAACTAAAAGGTTTTCAATGACAGTCATATCTCGCCAAAGCCATGTATGTTGAAACGTCCTTGTAAGTCCCATTTTTTGTATCTCGTCCGGGCGCATGCCAGTCGCATTTTGACCAAGCACTTCTACCTTTCCAGCCGTCATATTCAACATGCCTGAAATGCAATTAAATGTGGTGGTCTTTCCACACCCATTAGGTCCTATAAGGCCGACAAGCTCACCTTTTCCTACTTGGAATGAGATTTTGTCCACGGCTCTTAGACCACCAAAATCTTTTATGAGATTTGACACTCGAAGTGCGGGTTTTGTCATGATTGGTCCACACTTCCTTTATCAGGCAATTTTTCTTCGTTAATATCATCTCTCTTTGGCCTGCTAGGTACTTCAGGAAGCAATCCCTTAGACGAGGAAAGCAGTGCACCGACGATGACAAGCCCAATAAGTGCCAATTTTAGGTGAGGCAAAGACAAGACTATAGTTTCCTTGGGAAAAACTTCTGTGATTGATCGTGAAGACCAGGCTAAGCCTCCCACGTCTACCACTAGCCATGAGAAAGCTGCATCTAGGTATGAGGTCAATTCGTGGAATGGGAGACTGGCTGCTCCTCTTGATGCGACCAAAACGTTGAATATAAATTCAACAAGAACAATTATGAATGCTCCGATGATCATTCCCTTGTTGTTGCCACGTCCTCCTACGATGAAGGCAGCCCATATCAGGAAAGTCGATCGTACTGGATTCATAAAATCTGGCCATACGTTGGTGTTGAGCCAGGCCCAAAGGGCACCAGAGAGTGCTGCTATGGCTGCTCCCAACGCAAGACTGGCAGCTTTATGGGTCAATATATTGTGTCCGTGATGTTGGCTAACTAATTCATCATCCCTAATCGAACGTAGAATACGTCCCCAGGGGGATGCAAGTAAGGTTGTAAGTAGAAACCATATTAATAGGACAGTTATCGTTGTCAGTATAGCTAGAAGGACTACGTATGGCGCATCAACTGGTAGGCCCAGTAAAGTAGCTGCAATGCCTGATGGCCCACTCTCCCACCAGTCTTCCAATGGTCGGGAATATTGTGATATTCCTATTGCTGATGTAACCGTACCAGCACGTAACAATGGTTCAGCTTGGAGGGCGATCCGTAGCATTTCACCGAGTGAAATAGTCACTATAGCGAAGTAATCCATTCTCAGTCTAGCGGTGGGATATGCTAGCAACCAGCCGACTACAGCAGCCACGAATACAGCAATAATCGTGGCTATCCATGGATTCCATCCATACCCATTGGTCTCAACGGGTGCGGATAGCAACCCCACTGTCACGGCACCGAGGCCAACGAAAAATATAACCCCAAAATTTGTCATCCCGGTAATACCGGTATGCAAGTTTAATGAGAAAGCAGCTAGGCCAAAGATTCCTAAAAGTGTGATAATTCGGGCTACCTGAAGGGTTTTTGTGAGGTTGCTTACACTTGGGAGAAGCCAAACTATCAATACAAGCACTGCAAAAAGAATAAGAAAAGTTATCCATGATCCCCTTTCTGTTTCACGGTCGATTCGTATCCAATTTCGAGGTATTAAATTCACTTTCGGGGATCTGTTTGCTATGTTTCCAGCGACGCGTTTCGCATTAATTTGTTGTCGAATTAGATAAGAATACAAAGGCGAACAGATAATCAATATTATACTTTTCGTGAGGGCCACTATTCGGCCTATAAAGTCATAGCACTTATCAATATGAGTAGTTGCCAGTGTCAAAACCTTTGAGAAGTTTTCTAGTGGGTTAAATGGAAGTTCCATTATGAAACGGGTTTTATTGGGTTGTGTCAGCCGCTTCTTTCTTATGCGTTCTATATTCCAATTTTGAATCGCTGAGCCTATACCGCTTGGGGCCAGAATTAGTAGTCCAACCAGAAAAATAAATGGCATAACCTCTGCGAAACCGCTGGCAGTAGGGCGATCTAAAGCGTTTCCCGCACCGATCAACACGGGTTCAGATGCAGCCCGTAGCAGACCTACTATAAGAGCTCCAAGGATTACACCCGGTATTGATCCAATCGTGCCTAGTACGATTACCGCGAAAGCGGGTAATAGCAGAGAAAGTCCCAGTTCAGGATTGATGGGAAGAATTAGAGCGAGTAAGGCGCCACCGAATCCTGCGATACCAGATGAGAGGAAAGCCGTGCCACCATGTACTCGTTCGACGTGAATCCCGCTGGATGCTGCTAAACCTGGGTTATCCGCTACTGCCCGCATCTGTCTACCAAGCCGCGTACGGTGCAAAAGAAATAAGAGAAGCAGAATCGCACCGAATATTCCCACTACGAGAGCTATTTTTGAGTAGGAGAAGCCATACGGATTAACAGCATCAGCTAGTTCTATTAGAGGTGCCCCAATCCTATCGCCGAGACGTAGTTGTAATACCGCAGTGGGCATTTCAAAGGTTGATGTCCCAAGTCTCCAGTCTCTATCTGGGACAAACCTGAAAGTCCCTGCACTGAATCTCATAAAGAGGAGGGCACGAAGTACCATGGATACTCCAAGAGAAACGATCATCATAACCTGAGGAGTTGCCATTCGCATTCTTAATCGGCTGTAAACCAGCCGGTCAATAATCAGGCCGAAGACTCCGGCTATTAAAAATGAGCAGATACCCGCGTAAACCAACAATTCCCAATTGAGGACACCGTCTTTTGGGGCATCTGACACTTGGAAAAATCTATCTGACCACATCAAAGTGAGGGCGACATAAGACCCAACAAGCATCATCTCAGCTTGAGCAAAATTGGCAAATCGTTGAACTTTGTATGTAAGGGTTAGTCCTATCGCTATGCTTAGGTAGACCGCTGACCAGTAGAGACCACTCAGTCCGATGGAGGATAAATTGAAATTCATAGTGGATGATCTGCCGAGTCCACTAAGTACAACTTCGAGAATTTCAAAGGAAATTAAGACCACTAAGATTGGCACAGAGACGATGATTGCCGTACGCCACTTCGGATTTGTTTGGTTAAGTATTAGCCGAATGATCAGTAAAGCTCCGACCAACATTTCAACTGCCAACATGAACCACTTTATGTCACCAGTAAATAGGCCTGTCCATGAAATGATTCCAGCCCCGTAACTCAACCCAAAATAGGAGTCTAGGAGTAGTAAAAAGGGCAATATAAGTCTGCGGAACCACAATGAGTTGGGAATAAACGGGTGTCGAAATAGCCTAATCAAAGCCAACACTATTCCTTGAATTGGGAGAGTGGTTTCGTAGCCTACGCAATGTCATTGCAAGTAGGCAGGTCACGCCATATCCAGTTCAAATTCCGAATATGGCGTGACCCGCTATGGATAACGATTTCTTTCAGGAAACTTTTAATTAGAGGCTAATCCACCGTCGGCCGTCCAGATCTGTGGGCAGGAGAAATTAGCACCTGCAAACTCACATACCTCGTATCCAGTGCCTAGAACGTCACCAGCTGTGTCAAAGGTATGCTCTCCACTGGCACCAGCGTATTTAATCCCCGTCTTTTTCAAGGAAGCCACTATGTCACCCCCAGGATCTGCCACAACCGCTGCAGCTGAAATCTTAATGGCGTCATAGGTTTCACCAGTATAAATAGCTCCGTCGGATCCGCCGGCTGCCGCATAAGCGCTTTCAAACTTCTCTTTGGCGTTGGATGCTTCTCCTGGTCTGGGCCTGGTAGCAACCAGTCCATCGACAGCACTCACGTCAGTGAATGATTCCGTGAAAGCAGCGTCAGCCAGACCGTCAGCACCAAGAATACTGCCGTCAAAGCCTTGTGCTGACAATGCTTCCATAATGGCTGCGCCATCTGTTGCGTAGGACATTAGTAGTACAGAATCACATCCGCCATCTATGACCGACTGGGCCATAGTCGATGCGTCGTAAGACCCTTCAGCCGGGTCGTATCCTACCTGGGTGCAAACGCTACCGGACCAGTTGGCAGCGAAGTTGTCTCCAAGTCCAGCTCCGTAGTCATTTGTCATATATAAGACTGCCGGGTTACTGGCACCAGAAGCAGCAGCTACTGTAGCCAGAGCAACCGCCTGTTGAGCATCGCTTGGTACGACACGGAAGAGGTGGTCACTATCGTCGGCGGTGGTAACAGCAGGCGAAGTGCTAGCGTAAGACACCATTGGGACACCTGCAGGGGCAGCAACTGCGATCGCTCCGAGAGTCGCGCCTGAACAGGCGGCTCCCACGATGACAGACACTCCGCTGTCAATAAGTGACTGGGCGGATGTTGCTGCTTGGGTACCGTCACAACCAGAGTCCATGACAATCAGTTCAAACACGAAGTCACCATCATGAGTCTCGTTGAGTTCAGCTATGGCTACATTAGCTGCATCTTCAAACCCTGGGGCATATTGCGCTATCGGACCGGTCTGGGGAGCTAAAAGCCCAATTTTAACTGTTTCACTTTCGCCGCTGCATCCAACTGCAAAAGCAGCCAGTAGCATCGCGGACAATAGCAAAACAAAGGTACTGAATAGTCTCATGATCTTAGGTCTCCTTTCTTTGATAATGGGTCTACTTTGTATCTGCACGGATTTTACACCAAAAAGCCAATATTTTGCTTGATAATTCCACTAGAATTTCTTGACCCTTTTGGCAGCAATTCGTAGAATCCTTTTAAACGTTGATTACATGCACATTGTGATAGTTCTTGCTTTGATCGAAAAGGAGGCGTAACAATGCCTGAAAGTCAAATAGAGTTGATTGCTCACCTAGCACGAAGAGCCGGATTTGGTGCCACCAGAGAAGAGCTTGAAGAGTACGGCAAGATAGGTTACGAGGGTACTGTAGACAAACTCTTAGAAACATCCAGTCCTCAATGGATGTCCGAATACCTTATACGGAGGTATCACCCCGATGAATCCAGCATGCTGGCCGGATTGAGCGGTTTAGAAGCATGGCTTTATCGAATGATTACTACGGATGCCCCACTACTGGAGAAAATGACTCTCTTCTGGCATGGTATTTTTGCTACCGGTTATCCTAAGGTGCTTAACGCCAAACCCCTCTCAGACCAAATACGTATGTTCAAAAAGTACGCAATGGGGGATTTTAGAGATCTGCTTGTAGAGATGGCGCGAGATCCCGCCATGATCATATGGCTTGATAACCAACAAAATCACAAAGATTCCATTAACGAGAATTTCGGTAGAGAACTCTTGGAACTTTTTTCCATGGGAGTTGGCAATTACACGGAAGATGATGTGAAAGAATGTGCTCGGGCTTTTACCGGATGGACAATTGGTAATTGTGAATATATGGAGTTACGTTCTGCACGTGACTCCGATTGGCCTTACGGTCGTATTTCTTGGCATTACGAATTTGATGCTCAGGACCACGATGATGGTGAAAAAGAATTTCTTGGTCGCAAAGGTAATTTCAACGGCGAAGACATAGTTGAAATTATCTGTGAGCAAGAGGCGACAGCTCGTTTTATAGCCCGGCATATCTACCATTTTTTTGTCGCTGATGAGCCCCCAGTCCCTCAGTGGCCATATCAACCTCCGAGAGATCCGGAGGCAATCAACCAGATAGTACAGGCATATTTTGACAGCAATTACGACATAAAGTCAGTAATGAAATTCGTGTTCAACTCCGACTTTTTTAAATCTGAAGACTGCTGGTACGAGAAGGTTAAAAGCCCGGCAGAGCTAGTTACTGGTGTCATGAGATTGACTGAATCAGTAGATCGACCGCAATACGAGCATTCGAGCAGACAGTTGCGTATGCAGTACATGGGTCAGACGTTAAGTAATCCTCCCTCAGTTGAGGGTTGGGATGGTGGTACAACATGGATTGACACTGGTGCTCTTGTCGAGAGAATGAATTTTGCTTCTGAAGAACTTGGCAAGCTAGAAACTCCTGGGTCAAAAGAATTGTTCAGCAAAATAGCTTTTGAAGGGAATGGGGAGGTTGAGGCAGACCGCATTATTGACATATGCCTTAAACATTTGGGAACAATTAACGTCAAGGATGATACGAGGTCAAAGCTTGTTGACTATGCTTCTGAAAATGGAGTTATAAGAGTTATAGACCAGGAAATCGATGACTTAGGTAAGGAGAAGATCGCTGGAGTCGTGAAACTCATAGCATCGACACCTGAATTCCAACGAGCTTAACCTCAAGTAGAGGGATGCCAGCGGATCAGAGCAGTTGACTCTGTAACTTTTCAAAGGAGAAGTATGGCGACTAAAGGATTAGAACAAGGACAGTTTTTGAGATATGTTCGAACGGTCGGAATGACTACTATGCGTGGGCGTGGGTTCTATTATCCGATTGACTCGGCAATGTCTAATGATGGTGGCCGCCTCTATGTTCTTAGCAGGTCGTTTGAAAGAGCTGTCTCTGACAGCATGAGGGTCACGATGCTAAACGAGGATGGGGAGTATTTTGGCGTGTTTGGGAGTGCTGGAATCGGGGACGGTCAGTTTAGATGGCCCTGTGGTATCGCAGTAAACGATCAGAATCGCGTATTTGTAACCGACGAATATCTCAATCGCGTTTCCGTTTTCAATGAGTCAGGTGAGTTTCTAAAGCATTGGGGATCTGAGGGGGAAATGGAGGGAATGCTTAATGGTCCATCTGGAATAGTCTTTGATCGAGATAACAATGTATTAATAGCAGATTCCAGAAACCACAGAATCCAAAAATTTACGAGTGATGGGGAATTCGTCAAATCCTTCGGTGAATACGGTAGTGGAGACGGGTGCTTGAACTTACCATGGGGTCTGGGAGTAAACCAAGAAGGTGAGATTTTTGTAGCGGACTGGGGTAACGACCGCATCCAGAGATTTACTCCTAATGGTGAGTTTGTAGCAAAGTATGGTTCTCCTGGCCGAGAGGAGGGAGAATTTACGAGACCTGCTGGTGTCATAGTGAATCAGGAGGGATATATATATGTGGCCGACTGGGGAAACGAGAGGGTACAAGTATTGAGCCCCGACGGAGAATTCGTACAAAAAATCCGGGGTCAAGCTACCAATTCTGAATGGGCTGAGGATTTTTTGGGGGTGAATGTGGAGGAAGCCGGTGCTAGGAAACGTGCCAATCTAGAGCCAGATATAGAGTATTTTAATGACGACCCTCATGAAGAATCATCGCATATAGAAAAACTTTTTTGGGGACCTGTGTCTCTTATGCTAGATGCTGAGGACCGACTTTTCATAACTGAAACAAATAGACATCGTATTCAAGTGTTCGAGAGAGATAATTAAAAGGCTATATCGCATAAAATAAAGTAGTTGTTTAGAGGGCTAGTGAGGAGACTTCAAATGGTAACAGAAACGAAACCCCGTTCCTTAGTGATCGTCCAACTTAGCGGCGGGAATGACGCCCTTAATACCGTGATCCCGTACGGGGATGGTCTCTACTACGATTGGAGAAAAGAAGTTCGTATAGAGCAGGACAGAGTTCTTAAAATCAATAACCAGTTAGGTTTAAATCCTGCTCTTAAGTCGATCAAAAACCTGTGGGACCATGAAAAAGTTGCTGTAATAAATGGTGTAGGCTACCCGGAACCTAATAGGTCTCATTTCCGTTCAATTGATATATGGAACACTGGAGAGTCTGTCGGAATCGGTGACTCTGGCTGGTTGGGACGCGCTTTAAGGGAAATTGACCCAAATGGTGAAAACCCTATTGCAGGCGTGAATTTCGGTAAGGGTTTACCTAGGGCATTGTCCTGTAGGGGCGTGCCAGTTGCTTCAGTTAGTGATCTAGAAAATTATGGATTGTTTCCAGACATACAGGGTGAACGGTCACGTGACCTTACATTAAGCGCTTTTTCTCAAATATATGGCAGCGCCATGGCACATGACAATGTAGCGCAGTTTATTGGACAAACGGGAATTGATGCACTTAAAGGTGCCGATATACTTAGGACGGCTCCTGCACAGTATTCGTCGGCTATTGAATATGCCAATAATCCGATCGCCCAATCCATGAAGAGTATTGCTCAGGTTCTTACTGCGGATATAGGCACTAGGGTGTTTTATACTCAGCACGGGAGTTTTGACACTCACGCGGCTGAGTTAGAAACTCACACTAGATTATGGACCGAGACTTCAGACGCAATTGCCGATTTTATGGAAGATATGAAAGAGCACAATCTGGAAGATGATGTTCTCGTATTGGTTTGGTCTGAATTTGGACGTCGTATCAAAGATAATTCGGCTGGGACTGACCATGGGTCTGGGGGAACAGCATTTGTTATAGGTGGAACAGTAAACGGAGGGCTATATGGTGAATATCCGTCACTGAAAGAGAGTGATCACCTTGAGGGGGATCTTCATTTTAACAACGATTTCCGCAGCATCTATTCGACCATAGCTGAGAGATGGTTAGAGGTTGACCCAGCCATAGTGTCTAATGGAAATTATGAGCAACACGAGTTTATTTCACCCCTAACTTCCAACTGAGTTTTTTTCCTCTCCGCGTGAGAGGTTCTTCTTAAACCGTAGACTTTTGGCGGGCCATCGTGGTGGCCCGCGTAGGAGTTAAATGCATTTCGCCTCTTTAAAGGGTGTTAGCATTTTGCAATGCAAACTTTTAGAGATTTAAGGAGATGGACCCCTAAAACCAAAATATATTACGGATGGATAATTTTGGGTGTGGCTTCTCTGGGGACGTTCGCTTCTACAGGTTCTGCCCAAGTCACACTTGCCGGGGTACAGAGTTTTATATTGGCCGAAACGGGTTGGGATAGGGAATCCCTAGCTATTGGGGTGACTATAGGAACCTGGACGGCTGGTATTTTAACTCCCTTGGTTGGCTATTTCGCCGACAGGAAGGGCCCGAGATTATTTATGCCAATCGCGGCCATCATAATTGGGATTTGCTTCTATTTTTTAGCAGGAGCATCCACGTTATGGCAGTTTTCCGCTGCCTACGTTATAGCGCGAGGAATAGGTACGCCAGTCCTTATAAGTGTTATGCCAAGAACTGTTGCGGTGAATTTCTTTTATAGATGGAGGAATCTTGCATTAGGACTTATATCGATGGCGAGACCCTTCTATGGGGCGATAAATGTTCAAATCATTTCGCTGCTTGCCATTCGATCTAGTTGGAGAACAGGTTATCGGGTTATTGGTATCTATTCTGTTTTGTTGTCTATTCCATTGATTTTATTCATGAGAAAGGCTCCTGAAGAAATTGGACTCTTGCCCGATGGAGTTAGTGCTGATCCTATTAAAACAAGTGAAAAGGAAGGACAGCCGCAAATCAATGAAGAGATTAGTTGGACCTCTTCTGAGGCGATGAAGACCAAAGCACTTTGGCTCATAGGTATTTCCCAGTTTTTAATAATACTTACCCTCGGAAATGTAAGTTTTCAATTAGTTCCTTTCTTAAATTACTTGGGCTTGTCGCTTCCCTTGGCAGCATTGGCCTGGAGCCTAACCTCCGTCCTGGATTCTTTTTCTCACCCATTCTGGGGATTTATGTCTGATAAGTATTCTCCCAGGCGACTGATGTTTGTTGGATTACCTTCCGTCATAGTGGCAACCTTTCTATTCTTATTAGTGAATGACATTAAATTAGCATTTGGATTAGTGTTACTTTGGGGAACGTCTAGTGGTGGACTTGAAGTACTTGGTGGAATGTTGTTGGCAAGCTATTATGGTCGTAATTCCTATGGAACTATTGCTGGCATCATAGGTCCATTTCAGATCCTGGGTCTTGGTTTGGGACCGACTCTAGGAGCATTTATGTTCAAGATGACTAATGGATATGAAACGCTTTTTCTTTTTTCAGTAGCCTCTTACATCGTAGCCACTTTTTTGATAGTTCTTGCCAAGAGACCTGTCAAGACTGCTATTGGAATCGAAATTCCTCAAAAATGATTGAGTTATTCTCAATATTAAAATTTGATGCGGTTTTCTACAGTATTGTTGGGGAATGGAGGGGAAAATATAAAACCTTCAGTTTTCAGGACTCGAAATTAAATTGCAAAACGTCGAATTTTAGGGAAGACTAATTTATACTCTCAATCCATAGGCTATATATCTAATAAAAAGAGCGACAAAATGAAAACTGTTAAAACGATAGGTATAAATAGTAATCAACCAGTCGGGAGAGGGTTCAATTTTCCTTATGATATCGCTATCAAGGAGGATCTCGGGAAATCCAGAACTATATATCTTTTGAACCGCTCCAATTCAGCTACTCGAATGGGAACGCGAATTCAATATTTCACGTATGAAGAGGATTGGATTGGCGAGTTTGGCAATCCTCTTGAGGATGATGAGGCAAAATTTACCAGACCAGTCACCTTGGCCTTTGACAATAGTGACCAACTTCATGTTACTGACGAAGCTACCGATGAAATAAAAATTTTTAATAGTGAAGGAAAATTTCAACGATCCATTAAATTGGACTCTGATAGCCAGGGTAATGGGGACCGGTTTGGTCCGGCCGGTATAGCTATTGATTCTGGCGATTTCATCTATGTTTCATCGCGTTATTTAAATCTAATCCAGAAACTAACTCCAGAGGGAAGAGTTGTGAAGGAATGGGGGGGTACTGGTGGCGGGCCTGGTGAGTTCTCAATGCCGTGGGGTATGGATGTAGATTCTCAAGGCGATCTATATGTTGCAGATTGGAGAAATGATCGCATTCAGAAATTTGATTCTGAAGGAATTTTTTTAAAAACTTACGGGGAGTCTGGGAGAGGCGTTGGACAGTTCCACAGGCCCTCTTCAGTAGCGGTAGATACCAATCTCAACGTTGCAGTGGCTGATTGGGGGAACGAGAGAGTACAGATACTGGATAACGAAGGCTCAGTGATAAACGTGTTAGAAGGCGAAGCGACACTTTCCAAGTGGTCCCATGAGTGGCTAGACGTGAATTTGGACGAGAGGGAGGCCAGGAATAGGGCGGATTTAAAAGTTCTGGATCTTCCGGATCACTTGAAAAATGCCTATCATGAAGCTTCGCAGACCGAACATAAATTTTGGGGGCCTGTTTCAGTTAAGTTTGATTCAGAGAATCAGCTATACGTTACAGAACACAGCAGGCACAGGATTCAGGTATTTGAGCCAGCGAGTTAAAAATAGCGTTTCAGATTTATTAGTAACCTCTAACTAGGGAGCATTCTCATGGTAAGCATTGACACAGAATTGGTAATTCATCTGATGAATCGAGCTGGTTTTGGTATAACTCCTGATGAACTGGATTCTTGTACGGGAATAGCCTATGAAGACTTAGTGGAGAATTTGCTTGGTTCCAAGGAATCTTCACATATACCTGATGACGTAATTTTTCGTGACCATGTAGATCTTCATGCATCGAGGAGTGGGGTGCCTGCATACTGGGCCTATCGCATGATTTCTACGAAATCTCCACTTGAAGAAAAGATGTCACTATTTTGGCATGGGATTTTTGCAACAGGGAATTCAAAACTTAATAACCTTAGGTCCTTGTTGAATCAAATCGAGATGTTTAGGAGGTCAGGTACAGGTAAGTTTGACGATCTCCTACTTGAGCTGTCCCAAGATCCTGCGATGCTAATCTGGTTGGATAATCAGGACAATCTCAACGAATCGATTAATGAGAATTATGGAAGAGAGATTCTGGAATTATTTTCAATGGGTGTTGGGAACTATACGGAAGATGACATAAAAGAGTGTGCCAGGGCATTTACAGGATGGTCAGTGGCTAATTCAGAGTATATGTCCCTCATGGCCCAAAAAGATTCTATTTGGCCTTATGGGAGAATAGTTTGGCATTACGACTTTAAACCCGGGATACACGATGTCGACACCAAAGAATTCCTTGGTGAGCAGGGACCATTTAATGGGGATGACGTAATTCGGATTATTTGTAGTCAGAAAGCGACTGCAAGATTTATTGCAAGGCATATGTACAATTTTTTTGTAGCCGATGAAGTGCCAGTGCCACAGTGGAAAGACACCCCGCCTCGCGATCCCGCAGCAATAGACACATTAGTTGAAGCATATTTTGAATACGATCATGACATCAAATCTGTTTTGAGAGTCCTCCTGACATCAAATTTTTTCAAGGAGTCTCGATATCAGAAAATTAAAAGTCCGGTTGAACTTGTTATTGGAACGCTTCGCCTGAGTGGAGAATATAACGATGATTCGAAAGTTGATTCCAGCATTTTTGGAGTCATCGCTGAATCTGACTATATGGGACAGGCTTTATGTAATCCACCGTCCGTGGAAGGATGGCATACCGGGGAGGAATGGATATCTAGCGGTGCCCTTGTAGATAGGGTGAATTTTGCTTCCCAGCATATTGGTAATCCTGATAACGATGGAGTTAAACATATCGTTGACAGAATTCGCACTGACCTGAGGGATGATGCCCACACCGTAGGCGAATTGATTGAATCTTGTGGGAATTCTGTTGGTATAACCAGAATTTCAGAAGACACTACTGAAGGTGTACTTGACCTTTTTTCTCAAGAGGAAGTTCAGGTAAAGGGCAAGGATGCCAAAATTCCAATCGAAGATGACACTATCTTAAGAGTGCTGGAATTTATGGTATCCAGTCGAGAATACCAGCTCTGTTAGACGATTTTCTTATAACAAAGTTCAAGATACCAGTTTGTATGGTCTCGATAGGGAATGTATCTGTAGGTTCTTGGGCTTACTACTAGTAAGGACTGGAAAAACTTTGGTGTCATTAGGATAAGACCACTGCATTGAAGCTACCTCGAGGTGTCATATGCCGACAGACAAGATTAATATAACCAAGATAGAGGTACTTGAATTCAACTGCGAATTGGGGCGGCCCAGCATGGGTGACGGAAGCGGTTATTGGAGAATTCTTGGTGGAATCAGAATCCATACCAATTTAGGAATAACAGGTGAATATGTCGGTAGGCATCCGTCTGAATACGCTGGCCTCCGTCACTACGCCTCAAACCTCATGGGCCTTAATCCTCTTGAGCGGGAAAAAATTTACACTATTTCCAAACTAGCCACGAGACAGATTGGTTTTCTCAGCATGGGGGTTTTGGATATAGCCCTGTGGGATATAGCAGGTAAGTTTTACGGGTCCCCCGTTTATGAATTATTAGGCGGATACAGAAAAAAACTACCTACCTACGCCAGTACTTATCAGGGGGAGATAGGCACCGCCTTAGGAACCCCAGAAGCCTATGCAGACTTCGCTATCCAGTGTAAGGAACTTGGTTATCCCGGCTTCAAAATTCATCCCATAAAAGGGGAAAATATTGATTTGGATATCAAAACCGTCATGGCTGTTAGGTCCGCCGTTGGGGACGATATGGATTTGATGATAGATCCAGCATGCAATTACCGAACATTCTTAGATGCCCTCAAAGTAGGACAGGCTTGTGATGAGGCGAACTACTTATGGTACGAGGATCCATATAGTGATGGAGGAATTTCCTCGCATGGACACTTTCAGCTGAAATCGCTCATTAAAACCCCACTCCTTCAAGGAGAGCATGTCCGAATGCTTGAACCCAATGTAAATTTTATGAAATCTGGTGGAACAGACTTAATTCGAGTGGATCCTGATTTCGACGGTGGAATAACTGGAGCCATGAAAATTGGGCATGCGGCTGAAGGGTTTGGTCTGGATGCTGAAATACATAACTGCGGTCCTGCTCATCGCCACGTGATGGCATCTCTTAGAAACAGCAACTACTATGAAATGGCTCTTCTTCATCCAGAAGCCCCACCAAGCGCTGTACCCGTCTACGTAAATGGATATTCAGATGATCTCAATTCAATTGACGATCAGGGATGTGTATCGGTACCCGAAGGGCCAGGGTTGGGAGTCGAATACGACTGGGAATACATTAAGAAAAATCAAGTTACCTCAACAAGTTACTGTTGAAATTTTGAGGAATATTATTATTTTTATTCCGAGATTGATCTGAACTATATTGACTAAAGAAATCGGTCATTTAGTTTCTAGTAGTTTTTCAAATGGAATGGTCGCTGCCGGTCATCCACTGGAAGTCGAAGCCGGACTAGATATTCTTCAGCTAGGTGGGAATGCTGTCGATGCTGCTATAACGGCTGCTTTTGTCGCCGACTTAGCTGAACCGGCCATGTGCGGCTTAGGGGCCCATGGGGTAATGTCTGTTTACTGGGCAGAGACCGGTAAAACCACTGTTATTGACTTTTATGATGTTGCGCCTGCCACTGCTTCTACCTCTATGTTTAGGACTGCACTTGGTAAGTCATCCCCAGAGAAGACTGGGGCTCTTGGCTATCCGTCAGTTGAAAATGATGAACAATTTTTTGGGCATAGGTCTGTCATGGTTCCTAGCCAAGTAGCTGGGTTATGTTCTGCTTTTAAGTTATTTGCTTCTCTTCCACTTACTAGGCTCATGGGGCCTGCGATAAACCTTGCGAGCAAAGGTGTCCCAGTCGACAAAATAATGGCTAGGTATATCCAGGACACAAAGCATATGTGGAATAGATATCCAGAAATGGAATCCACATTTGGAAAGAATATAGGTGATTTCGTTGTGCGGAGTGATCTTGCAAAAACCTTGGAGCTTATAGCGAATGAAGGGGAGGACGTGTTTTACCGGGGAGCTGTAGCTGAGCTAATCGTTCAGGATATGTGCGATAACGGCGGAATTCTTTCAGCAGAAGACTTGGATAGCTATCGTCCCCTGGTTTACGAGTCAGACCAATACACTTACAGGGATTTTAGCTACGTAACCGGTGGAAATGTGACCCTGGTTGAAGCTCTTAACATATTGGAAAACTTCGATATTTCACCTTCAGGACATCAAACCCTAGAGACTGTACATCTTATGATTGAGTCTATGAAGCTTTCCTGGGCTGACACCTTGGCCCACGTTGGAGATCCAAGAGGAAGCGATAGCCCCTGGAAGTCTTTGATATCGAAGGAGTACGCCAGGGAAAGAGCTTCGATTATAGATCCTGATAAGGTTTCCTCTTTTCCTAATTTTGGCAATCCGTGGACGTTTGAAAATAAAGATGACCCAGGCTTGAATAAGATTCCGATCGATGATTCAGGAAAAATCAGTGGTCATACGACAAAAGTAGTAGTTATGGATCGGGATAATAACGTGGTTTCATTGATAACTAGTCTGGGGACTTATTTTGGGTCGCAGATTATAGTTCCCGGAACGGGAATTCTTCTGAATAACAGTATGCATAGACTTGATCCCAGACCCGGGTACATAAATTCCATAATGCCTGGCAAAGGGATGCAACGATTAACTTCAAGTGTGATTACATTTAACAATAATGTTCCAGTTTCTGCGCTTGCCGGTTCTCTTAGCATATTTCTTGGTGGGATGGGAATTCATCCCTTCGTGAACATGGTTGATTTTGGCATGGGTATACATGAAGCAATTAATTCATTGAGGTTTCACCCTGCGGGAGAGGAAATATGGGTTGATAGTCGGATGGACATCGATCTTCTTGAGGGTCTTACTAATATGGGCCACAAACTAGTCTTAAAGGAATCAAGTTATGGGAATACATCCTTTGGCAATCATGTAGGGTTGAGTTTTACTAAAGATAAATCCCTGATGTCAGGTGGCATTGATGTCCTTCACAACAATGGGTTGAAAGGTTTCTGATAGACCTATTTAGCATGATCGGATTGGGTTATGAGTTTGTACTTCCCTACCCTTTTGCTTTTGGATGATTAACCAGGAAATTTACTTTATGGTAGGCTGGATTTTATGAACTGGTCGACTCCAAATAACCCTTCCCCTTTGCAGCAATTTTCTGATGCAGCAGACTCTGATGATCTAGATTTGACGCAAATGGCGTTGTTGATTGCTTTAAGTGAATATCCCAATTTAGATTTACAGCTAGAACAACAATCATTGGACTCACTTGCCTCCGGAGCCTCCCACCGCCTTGATGATGAGAAGGAACCTCTGGCCCGAGCTAATATGTTGAGTGAATATCTTTTTGATGAAGTAGGCTTCAGCGCCAACCAGGAAGACTACTATGACCCACGGAATTCTTATTTGAACGAGGTTCTCGAAAGACGAGTGGGAATTCCCATAACCTTATCTTTACTCTATATCGAGGTTGGAAAGAGGTTGGAGATGGACTTAGAAGGTGTTGGTATGCCTGGTCACTTTCTTGTACGTGTCAAGTCTGGTCAGGAAGATATATTGGTGGACCCGTTTCACCGAGGGATTATTGTGTCTGAGCAAGAATGTGCCAAAAGACTCCAACAAATTGTTGGCGAAACGGTGGCTTGGGATAAGAGATATGTTGCCGGAGTAAGCGACAGGGAGTTAATCACGCGGATTTTAAGAAATCTTCGGGCCATTTATGCCGCTGTGAATGATCATGGCAGGGTCAGTAGGGTTGAGGAGTGGATAAATGCACTACAGGTTCCTCCCACCGGCGTCACTAGTCTTTGAGCATAAGGTTTTAACGAGGCAAATCCGGGAGATCATCTATACAATTGTGTTTGGTCCATTGTTAATTTTGGAAGAGCAAGTATTCTGGACATGTGATAGGAAATTCGTCTAAGGACTAATAAATTTTATTTCGGATAGTTCAAATAACGTTCTATTCTGCCCGCATATAGGAGGCGACAGCATGACAAATTTTGATATGAGTCCTGTGGAGGTGTCACAGGAAATTCTTGACCGTCTCAAGGAAATTCCTACAGCAACTGTCTATAACGCGCTTAGAAATTTCGGATCTTTATTTTGTGTCTGTGAAGGTATTCAAAACTTCACGCCGTTTACACCTGGCAAAGAACGATTTGCAGCAAGAGCACGTACCCTTAGGTTTATGCCAGTTCGTCCCGATATTGCGAATGATAAGCCGGATGGTGTTGATTCTCCTGAATACATCGCTATGGGCCGGTGTGGTCCGGGAGACGTGCTTGTGGCAGATATAGGTGGAAGAGTCCAGGATGTGGTAGCCGGAGACGTAAAATTGCTTCAACTTGCAATGAATAACGCTGATGGAGTGGTGATAGACGGTGCGATACGGGATTTGGATGTATTACTGGATGAAGATTACGCTCTTTCCGTGTACGCCAAAGCACGCAGTTTTCACGGCAATCCAAGTAGCCTTCCAGCTGAAGAAAATGTTCAAATTCAGTGTGGGGGAGCTTTAGTGCGTCCAGGTGATGTCATGGTGGGTGATAATGATGGAGTTCTCGTAGTTCCATCATGGATGGCTGAAAAAGTATTAGAGTGGGCCATTGAGCATGAGGGCGCTGAGAACTTGGTTAAAGACAAGATAAAGGCAGAGAACGTTCCCCCGGGGAAATATTATCCGCCCACTCAAGAAACCATAGAAGAATGGCGAAGACGGAACTCTGGATAAGAGGCCCCTTGCCGCGATGTTGATTCTATATAAATTTTCTGACCTTAAATCTATTTTGGTATGAAAATTTCTTCCCCTGTCTTAAAGTTACGAGACTTTAGGATGTTGATCGCTGCTACTTTTTTCGAGAGTTTTATGCGAGGGGAAAACGTGGTTTTGGGCTGGGTAGTTCTGGAGATGACGGATTCGCCTTTTATGGTTGGCTTAACCATGGGGATTCGGGCGGCGCCAGGGTTTTTCCTTGGTATAACAGCTGGTACGATTTCTGATCTTGTTGATAGGCGTAAGTTTATGCGCCTGTTGATGGCGTTGGCGGCTTTGGTCGCTTTGACAATGGGATTATTGCTTGCCTCAGGTAACGTCGAGCTTTGGCATTTACTGGCTATTCCCGTTTTTTCGGGCACGATTCACATGATGTTCAACACCGCAAAGCAGAGTTTCGTTTTTGACCTGGTGGGACGTGAAAATGGACTTAACGGGATGTCGTATCTTGGTCTCTCAATGAGAGGAGGAGGGATGTTGGGGGCTCTCGGTGTAGGATTTGCACTCGCAAGATGGGGTGCTGGAGCCGGATATTTTGTTGTCGCAGTTGCTTGCTGTATATCTGTGGGATTTATAGGATTTATTCGTTCTCGTGGTAAGTCTGCTCCTTCTCGAAAGGGAAACATCCTTACGGGGTTTTCAGAGTTCTGGAGAGAAATGCGACAAAACCGGACCATTGCAGGACTAGTCTTGATCGTAATGCTCGTCGAGTTTTTTGGTTTTACTCCTAATAATGCTTTAATGCCAAGTATTGCTCGTGACGTTTGGGGTTTGGGTCCACAGGGCCTTGGAATTTTAAACGCTTTCAGTTCAGGGGGAGGAATGCTCGCTATTGCAGTTATTTCTTTGGTGGGCCATATACGTTATCAAGGCTTAGCGTTTATTGTTGTTTTGCATTTATTTGGAGGAGCCTTGCTGCTCCTCGGTTTTGCTCCATCAGTCTATGTAGCTGTGATTGCCATTGTCATTCTAAGCGGGACCATGGCACTTTCCGATCTGTTCTCTCAAACTCTTTTGCAGAGGCTGGTTCCTAATGACTTGAGAGGCCGTATTATGGGTGCCTGGACTACGGCAGTTGGTACGAGTCCGGTAGGTAACCTTGAAATCGGGGCATTGGCTTCTTTAATGGGAGTGACCGTCGCATTAGCATTCCATGGTGGAGGACTGGTTCTCTTGGCGGTCATTACACTTCTTGCCTTTAAGAGGCTTCGCAGTATCTAGTGGGTTAACTACTGAATATTTTGAAATGTATAGAGGCACTTTCTCCACATTTGAAAACGATTTAGGCCCAAGACCCTTTTGCCATAATTCCTCCGTCGACATTTACAAAAGTGCCTGTCATAAATGAAGCTTTATCACTGGCAAGGAAAGCGACTACCTTTGCGATGTCTTCAGGGGCGCCCAATCGGCCGATTGGGTGAGTCTTACCCGATTCTATTATTGCATTCTCAATTTCTGTTCCAGAACTAATCACAGAATCCCTCCATAGGGGGGTGTCTACCCCACCGGGGCAAACAGAAAGGACGCGTATATTATCTTCTGCGTAGTCTAATGCCATCTGGCGCGTTAGTGAGAGGTCGCCTCCTTTTGTTGCAGCATATGCCGGCACCAAATAAGCAGATTGCTGCCCTTGCACGCTCGCGGTGCTGATAATTACGCCCCCACCTCTAATTCTCATTTCAGGTATTGAGTATTTAGCCATGAGAAAACGACTCTTTAAGTTAACTGCTATAACTCTATCCCACATCTCCTCAGTAGTATTTTCAACGTTAGTGTAAGAACTTATTGGTTGGATTCCAACATTGTTAAATAATATGTCCAAGCCTCCGAATCGAGACACGCATTCGGATACAGTTCTCTCACAATCCAAAGATAGAGATGCATCACCTATCGCTGAAAATGCTGTTCCACCGTTATCTCGTATCGTTGACACTGTTGATTCAGCAGCATTTTGGTCTATGTCCATGATAGTGACTGATGCTCCTTGGGATGCGAGTTCCTTTGCACCTGCTGAACCTATACCAAGTCCACCGCCAGTAACTATTGCTATTTTTCCTTCTAAATCGCCCATTTTTGGCTCCTAGTCTTAATAGACCGATCTCAGATGCCCACTTTGATATAGACCTTAATCACCCTATGAAGTTGATATTTTTACTGCTTAAATCAGGTAGGAAATTGTCCTGGATATAGTCCCAATTGAATTCAATTCCTAGCCCGGGTCCTTTTGGTATCTCCACAAAACCTTCATTATCCAGAGGGTCACACGGGTTTTTCAAGAATACCGGACAAGCGTCGCGATCCTCATCAGGTTTGGTCAAACCTCTTTCATAGTATTCACATTGTTCTTCGGTTGTGGATCCTAGAATGGCCAGATTTGCGAATCCACCAACGTGCATTTCACACTGCATTCCGAGGGACTCATACATTGCGATTGCTTTTCTGCAGCCAGTGATTCCACCGAAGCTTACGTCAATTCTTCCCATGTCCGATGCCCTTTGAAATGCCCAATTTGCTCTGGTGTAAAAGCTGCCCGGTTCCATCTCCGGACCCATAACGTTTATGTCTAATTCCTTTGTAAGCTGCTTGTAGGGTTCCATCCTTCGTTCATCCATCGGATGCTCCAGCCAGTAGTAGTCGAGTTTTTCTAATTGTCTACCAACCATTAAGGATTCCTGATATGTATAAACACTCCAAGGGTCCAGCATTAGTACGATATCGTCACCTACTGCATCCCTTACAGCTTCACAAACCTCTATGTCCTGTTTGGGGAAGGCAGGTTTTCCCGGAGCGGGACAGTCATTTATGGGATCCCAGAAAATATAGGCGTGGACTTTAAAGGCTTTGTAACCACGAGCAACTGCTTCTTTTGCATGCACTGCATAGACATCTGGGTTTCCCAGATTTGGATACGTGCTTGCATACGCTTTAACTTTGTCGCGTGCTCCACCAAGAACCTGGTATGTGGGAGAATTTGCCAGTTTTCCCATAAGATCCCACAGGGCGCAATCGATGGATCCAATCGTTGTTTCAGAAAATCCCCTGTGAGCCATCATCCACTGCCATAATTTTTCTATATTTCTGGGGTCTTCCCCAACGAGAAGAGGTTTTATAATATTTTCCGTTTCTTCAACACTTGGAGGTTCGTAATAACCATCCCAGCCGTATTGAGTATCAAAACCACTTTGTCCATCATCAGTTGTTATTTTAATTAGTCCCCTGGGAACTCTTCTTTTGGGTCCACGTTGACCATACCCCCATTTGGTTCCGTAATCTTCGGCTTCAACCGAGAATCTGATCACTTGAACGTCTGCAATTTTCATACTTTCTCCCGGTAAGGTATTCATTGCTATAGAGCAGTCCGACACTATCATATAATCCGATTCCAATATTTTTAACTTACTTCATATATCTTGGAGCAAAAAGGAACTTAATTGACATGAGAATGGGATTGTTCATAGGTGGCATAGGGTCTGCCGGATCACTAGAAAGTCAAATCACTCAGATTCTGGAAGCTGAAAAAGATGGATTCCACAGCTTGTGGGCGGCCCATATTATGGATGTAGACATAATGTCCATGATGTGTTTGGCGGCAGAAAAAACCAGTCGGATTGAAATGGGAACAGCTGTAACCCCTACTTTCCTCAGACACCCAGTAGCTATGGCTCAGCAGGCTTTAACAGTTCAGTCGATTGCTGGTGGCAGGTTCACTTTGGGTTTAGGTGTCAGTCACAAACCTGTTGTGGAGGATCGATTGGGTATGGAATTTCACCGACCAGCGCGGCACATGAAGGAATATCTTGACATAGTTAGAACACTTTCCAGAGATGGAATGGTGGACTACAAGGGCCAGATATTCAGTGCTAACACGCAGTTCACAATAGCTAAGCGCTCTCATATTCCGGTTCTTTTGGCCGCATTGGGTCCTAGAATGTTAAAAACGGCCGGAGAAACTGCGGATGGGACCATTACCTGGATGACCGGAGCACAAACTCTCAAAAACCATATTGCACCGACGATAAATCGTGCTGCCGAGGCTGTTGGTAGAGATAACCCCCGGGTGGTTGCAGCAGTTCCGGTGACAGTTACGGATGATCGTACTGCCGCCTATAGGCAGGCTAATGACTATTTCGGTCGTTATGGACAACTACCTAGCTATAGGGCAATGCTAGACAGAGAGGGAGTTGAAAGCCCTGCAGAGATGGCACTTGTCGGAGATGAAGAAGAGGTTGAAGAACAATTAAGGGCGTACGCCGAGGCTGGGGTTACAGACATAGCTGCGCAAATTTATCCCGTGGGTTCAGATGCGGATGAATCAATTGCCCGAACTAGAAATCTACTGCGTAGTTTAATTGGCAAACTTTGAAAGACAGGAAGAAGCAACTGGTAACATGGGGCGAATATGCTTGGGAATCGCTTTAGTAGCGGGATATTTTGTTTTATAGGAAAGAGAATGTTTTGGAGGAGTTTGAAATGACCCCAAAAGAGTTGGTTTTAGGTGGTTATGCATCTTTCGCTGAAGGTGATATGGAGAGTCTGGCAAAGATTTACCATGAAGATGCGTTAATCCGGGTAAATGGGAATCATGAACTTTCAGGGCAATATCATGGATTTAATGATTTCCTGGAGAATTTTATATCTAAATTGCCTGTTAAATTTCCAAACTTCGGCCTTGAAATATTAAACGTATCTTCTGAAGGTGATCGAGTATATCTTCACGTTCGTTATACAGCCGATAATTTAGATTCTGAATCTGTTCACATGTTTGTGGTTGAGGATGAATTAGAAACAGAATTTCATATATTTGATGATTCTCAAAAAATGGCTGCGGCACTTGGTAGCTAGTAAAACTTAGATAGGTGAGTAAGTCAAAATTAGATTCTCCGCATTCGATGCAGATCGGTTCAGATACCAATGAGGCTCCGCATGAACCACAAAATGCTGAACCCTCAGGGTTAAAGTCTTGGCAAATCTAGCATTTCATATGATAGTTTAGGCTCACCAGTTCCAATCAGATAGCTGCTCAATCCACACTCGCCCCGATTGGGTTACTCGCTCTTTCATTCTCTCAAGTATGACTGCCACTGTTATCAGTAAAATGCCAATTGTTATTGCAAGCACTGCGCCATCTATATCGGGTAGTAATCGACCTAGGTTCCATAAGAGATTTATAGTAAAAGTTGCCAAACTTCCTATCAAAATTATTCTGGATTTAGAATACAGCCCCCAAAAAATTAAGAGGAGTGACTCAAATCCCGACAAAAAGAAATAAGGGAGTTCGGGTTTCTCATATATTGACTGTAGAAATGCAGACAATGGAAGAATCAATATGGCAAGAGCATTGGAGACTGGGGCAATAAATTTAATTCTCGACGTTCGCCGATATTCGAAATAGGCCAAACCAAGAAGGTAGAGTCCTGCAGGTATAGCAT
>Ga0209034_10000215_pt1 | contig 29716 bp, 21 predicted proteins | sample MarorgKNORR_S2LV_2_FD_188219 | JGI IMG/M metagenome (GOLD analysis project Ga0209034, IMG submission 188219) | Marine microbial communities from the Southern Atlantic Ocean, analyzing organic carbon cycling - 250m_A/KNORR_S2/LV (SPAdes) (version 2) | ecosystem: Environmental > Aquatic > Marine... | reverse complement strand
TCGACATTCACTGATAAAATTACAGCTATCGTGCCAATGATTAAGATGGCAGGACAAATATACGAATACGCTTGTCATGAAGGAAATTATGGCATGCTGAATACGTTAAGAGGAGCAAGAGTCAGTGAGCGAGAAGGCTTCGATTTAGAGGGAGTTCACTGAAAAAAGAGAGCAATAAACAACGGCCCGAATGGGCCGTTGTTGTCTAACTTTGTAACTCTAAGAATTTGTACATTTAGACCAAGATGTTAATAAAGGGTTGTCAATGAAAAATACAGCAAAAAAAATAGCTTCACTCCTATGTTTGATTTTAGTTTCGGGGCCAGCGTTCACTCAGCTTGAGGAGTTTCCTCGTACGCCGGACGGCAAGCCCGACTTAAGCGGCGTCTGGCAGGCGATGACGAATGCCCACTACGATATTGAGCCCCATGCGGCAGCTTATGGCCCCTATCCGAGAGAGTTTGGTGCGTTTTCAGCTATACCAGCTGATCTTGGAATCATAGAAGATGGCCGTATCCCATACAACGAGCAAAGTTTGCGTCAGCGTGATGCGAATAGAGTAGATGCAATTACCAAAGATCCACTGGCCGATTGCTATATGCCTGGAGTACCTCGTGCCAACTATCTGCCTTTTCCATTCCAGATTGTTCAATCACAGGATGTCGTACTGATTGCTTATGAATTTGCTGAAGCAAATCGGATACTTTATGTTGATCAGCCCGACCTGGCATCTCAGGTAGATGCTTGGATGGGTCATTCCAATGCTCACTGGGAGGGAGATACCTTGGTAGTTCGAGTCTCTGGTCAGATGCCCGATACATGGTTTGATCGTGCTGGCAATCACCACAGCTTTCAAATGGTAGTGGAGGAGCGTTGGACGCCTGCAAGTCCTAACCATATAAACTACACAGCTACGATTACCGATCCAAACACCTTTACACGGCCCTGGAGTATAAGCTTCCCGTTATATCGCCACATTCGCGAAGATATGCAGTTACTGGAATTCAAGTGTGCTGAATTTGCTGAAGAATATACGTACGGTGAATGGCGTAAGGCGGGAACACCGATTGGTAATCCTCAACAGTAACTAGTTAAGTTTGTTCAAGAAGGCCTGCTTCGAAAGAAGCGGGCCTTTTTATTGCACTAATTCGAATTAACGGAAGCTCGCTATCTCTTTAAGGGGTTTTCTTGAGATGGCCGGCACTTGGACATTCTTTATTGGATAACCGGCCACGAGGATCATCAGGGGTTTCTCGGAGATGGGACGACTCAGAATTGTATTGAGAAATTTCATTGGACTTGGCGTATGCGTCAGTGAAGCAAGTCCGGCATTGTGGAGCGCAGCAATGAGTAGTCCGGTGGCTATACTCGTAGATTCTGTCACGAAGTAATTTTTTAACTTCTTGCCCTTTTCATCAAGGAGATATTTTTGAGCAAATATCACAATTAGATAAGGGGCTGTTTCGAGAAACGGCTTGTTCGCATCGGTACCTAAGGGAGCTAAAGCTTCGAGCCAGTCTTTAGGCGCGCGATCGGCATAGAACTCATGTTCTTCCTCTTCTGCTCCTTTCCGGATCTGTTTTTTTAGTGCCGGATCGCTAACTACAACAAAATGCCATGGTTGTCGGTTTGCGCCGCTGGGTGCGCTATTTGCTGTTAGCAGACAACTTTCTATGACCTCTTTAGGCACCGGTCGATCGGAGAAATCTCTCACAGTTCGTCGAGAATGCATAAATTGCTCAAATGATTCAGCCCGTGACTGCATTTCCGCTTCACCTCGATCTTGAAACTTAAGCGTTATTGTTTTCACGTACACCTACCTCTTAATAAGTGAGCCTGCAAAGTAAAACCTGCATGCAAACAGTTATATCCAGGTGTGAGAATATATACTATTTAGAAGAGTTGGTAGGAGTGGGCTTCATTGCTGGTAAACCAGCCATCGTTAGCAAGCCAATGGGCGATGGTCTTATTGTGCTAACCAGCAGAAACCCCATGCATAGGCACGTTAATCATCATGCCTTGTTTACAATGCTTTACTCAATTGGAACGACCTATAGCGAAAGAAAGGAGATGGACCAGCATGACTCCTTTTTTCAAGCGATGAAGTTTCTACCATTTAATTCAACTTAATGTCCATCACCTTGTTGGGATCGCCCCTGAAAATGATGTAACTGATATTATCAGTTTCTATTTCATGCCAACCATGGGGCATACCTTTTGGAATAATCGCGATATCGCCTGGCTTCACTCTCTGGAGAACACCTCCACGGATTTCTCCGCGTTCCATTGGCCCCAATAAGGAGCTGTTGCTAGTTTGTTTATCCACGAATTCACCGCCAGTTACCATTATTCCTTCGCCAGCGACAATGTAATAAATTTCGTCTAGATCAACATGTGCAATGCCCGACTCAGCATCTCGGGGTTCGACCTTGCTTCTCTGAACGACTGAAACTCCGATGTTCTCTTCACCAACATTGATATGTCGCATCACTATATCGCTTACTGAGCGGCCGTTGGCAAGGTTGTTTAACCCTTGTTCAAGCGTTGACTCCACTTCTTCTTTGGTCATTATCGTAGAACCATTGTTTCCATGATTATCAGCATTTGCTTGTAAAAATAATCCCAAAGCTATTAAAACCGTTAGCAACCTATTGAACATATTCTCTTGCCTCCTGAATTATTTTGTTATCGTTTTTATGCTTGAATTTCTTCCGAAACTCTTTGCACAGCGTCTAGTACTCTTAATAGGTTGCCACTCCACAGCATTTCTATTTCGACTTCAGTATAACCGCGTCTTACTAGTTCCAAGGTAACGTTTAAAGATTCTGAAGCATCATTCCAGCCCTCGATTCCGCCTCCGCCATCGAAATCGGAGCTAATTCCAACGTGTTCTAGACCAATGAGATTTACCAAATAGTCAATATGGTCGACAAGATCGGAAACCGTAGCGGGTGGAGCTAATGCTGTTACCTCGGTTCTTACTCGCGGAGCAATGCGAGCATCAATGTCAGACATGAGGATGTCATACTCTTCACGTTCTGCTTCGCTGAGTTGATTAACAGCTGAAGGATCAAGCATTTCATACCCTAGCTGCTCGGCAACACCTCTGCGCAATCTTGTACGACCTTGTTCGATATATGACCGCCGTGCTTCGCTCACGTAACTGCTAAAAGCAACAGTCTGTACTACCCCTCCATTTTCTTTCAAGGCAAACAGCATTTCATCGTCTAGGTTGCGGGTATGGTTAGTTAAGGTACGAGCAGACGAATGAGAAGCAATAACGGGGGCACGACTGACTTCAATTGTTTGCATAATTGAGTCTCGAGACGGGTGAGAAATGTCGATCATTATGCCCAAGCGGTTCATTTCCGCTATTGCCTGGTAACCCATCTCACTCAATCCGCCGTGAAGGTAGTCCATGCCGGATTCACCGGTGTTGGAATCAGAGAACTGGCTATGGCCGTTGTGAGCCAGAGACATGTAACGACCACCTCTAGCGTGAAAATCTTCTATTCGGCCCATGCTTAGTCCAATCGGGTAGGCATTCTCAATACCAATCATCGCTACTTTTTTGCCCTCGGCTACAATGCGACGAACATCATCCGAGGTATAGGCTATTTCAATCTGGTCGGGGGCTATTTCTTCAGCTAGACGATGAATAGCATCGAACTTGTCTATAGCATTGGCATAGGCTGCTTCGTAACCTTCCGAATTCAGAGGACCTTGTCCGGTATAAACAATGAACCAGGCAACGTCCAGCCCACCGGCTTCCATTTTAGGAAGAGTCACTTGGGTATCCAGATCCTCAGTGTAGTTTCGTGTCGCTGTAAAATTCTCTGTGTTTATATCTGCATGGGTATCGAGGGTGATTACACGACGATGAATAGCCACAGCTCGTTCAATGAGTTGTTCTTCCGTTTCAGCTGTGTCGGACTCGGAAGATTCAATAGGACCAGACGGATCAGGTTCGCCGCAGGCAACGAGCAGACCGAACAGCCAGAGTGACACGATTAGTTTGATAAGGACGGATTTGATCATAGATTTGACTCGATAATTTTGGATCTTCATATAAATAGAGTGATCTAGCCCAATTAACAAAAGCTAAGGTATCAAGCTCACTCCCCTTGCTCGACGAAACTTAGCACTTCAAAACATTTAAAGACAAGGCAGGTGTCAGAATTTGTTCTTCAGGTAACGTATTATGACTACTTGGTCGAAATTAAGTAAAGCTGGTATTGATTTTCCTAAGTTGAGGATTTGAAGTCGCTATATGCGAAGTTCGCGGAGCTAAGCGACCGTTGCTAACGATAGTCCCACTGACATACACTGGAAGCTGATGTTCGTCCAGTAGTAGCTGGGTAACTGGTACAAAACAGAATTTCATACAGAGTCATATAGAGATTATAGAGATGAGTCGTCCAGGAAAGCTTAAAGGTTTCGTTTTATTCCTATGTTTGGTGATGGTTTCCCCATCTTTTTCAGAAGGAGGCCGAACTCCCTTACGGGTAAAAAATGGGATAGTAGCGAGTGCCGCTCGTTTAGCTTCAGAAGTTGGGGTTGAAGCCCTCAAACAGGGCGGCAATGCAGTGGATGCAGCTGTTGCAACAGCTTTTGCACTGGCGGTTGTGTTGCCTGGGGCCGGCAATATAGGTGGTGGTGGGTTCTTGGTTTACCATGGAGAGGATGGTCATGCCACAACCTTCGATTTCCGAGAGAAGGCTCCGCTTGCTGCTACCGAAAGAATGTATTTGGGGCCGGATGGAAACGTTATCAATAATTCGAATCACTTCGGTCCACTGGCCATCGGAGTACCAGGAACTGTAGCGGGCCTCTATAAGGCGCACCAGGAATTGGGAACCCTGCCGTGGCAAGACCTGGTTGCTCCAGCCGTAGGGCTAGCGAGACAGGGAATTCCAATTACGTATGCTCTTCAATCGGGTTTTGCTAGAAATGCCAGACGGTTTTCCCAGTACCCTTCATCGGCCAGGAAATTTTTTAAAGAGGATGGATCACTCTATGGATTGGGTGACACCTGGGCTCAACCGGATCTTGCTCACACCTTGGAATTGATTCAAGAAAATGGCCATGACGGTTTTTACCGAGGTGAAAACGCACAACGCCTAGCGGAGTATATGTTAGCGAATGGTGGGCTGATTACAGAAGAAGACCTTGCCCGATACGAAGCAGTGGAGCGAGAACCGATTCGCAGTACCTATCGCGAGTACGAAATAGTCAGCATGCCGCCCCCTAGTTCTGGTGGAATAGCTCTGGCTGAAATGCTCAACATTTTGGAAGGATACGATCTGTCGGCAATGGGGCACAACTCAGCCCAATATCTGCATGTGCTAACCGAAGCCATGCGCAGAGCATATGCAGATCGAGCTGAACATCTAGGGGATCCTGACTTCAATCAAGACATGCCTTTTGATCGGCTAACGGACAAAGCCTATGCTGCTACCCTGAGAGGCACCATCGACCTACAGAAAAAATCCGAAAGCAACCCGTCGGAGTTTGCGCAGGCTTATGAAAGTGAAGAAACCACACACTTTTCGGTCGTGGATGGTGAAGGAAATATGGTAAGCCTGACTTACACTCTGGAGTTTAGTTACGGTTCTGCGATGGTGGTGGAAGGAGGAGGCTATCTGCTTAACAATGAATTAGGAGATTTTAACGCCGTGCCAGGTGTCACTAATGAACAGGGGCTTATAGGCACTGCTCCCAACTTGGTAGCGCCCGAGAAGCGCCCGCTGTCTAGTATGACTCCCACTATTGTTGCCCAAAATGGTAGGCCTTTGTTAGCCGCTGGTAGCCCAGGCGGTAAGACCATTATTAATACCACAATGCAGGTGATACTCAATGTGATCGATCATGGATTTAATATAGCCGAGGCGATTGAAGCTGGTCGTATTCATCATCAATGGTTGCCTGACTCCACCAGTGTAGAAACCAATACGCTGTCTCTCGATACCATCCGGCTGTATAAAGAACGCGGCCATAGATTGACAGAGCGAAGCTCACAGGGTGCGGCCATGGGCGTATACCATGATCGCGAAGCCGGTCTATTCTTGGGGGCCTCTGACTCAAGGCGTGATGACGGGGCTGCTGTCGGTTATTAATTGATTTGAATCTCAATAGGAACACAACAATGATAAAAAAATTGCTCTGGGTGTCACTGGGTTTATTAATAAACTCGGCGGTGAGTGCGGCTGACGATATTGATACCATTCGACAGAAATTTATTGGTGATTGGGAATTGGCTAGTTATTACACTTTCCCTGTGAACGGCAGTGAACGGGAAATGGGTTATATCGGCCGCCTCAGCTATGACCGCTTTGGTAACATGGCTGGTCTTGGTATGCCAAAGGACTTGCCGAAGCTTCAACAAGAATCGAATGAACGGTTAATGCAAGGTTTCGCTTACTGGGGTCCGGTTAGCTGGGATCTTGAGCGAGGCACGGTTATTCACCATGTGCAGGGGTCACCCATGGTGCCGCAGTGGGTTGGCGGTGACAATGTGCGCTATTTCGAGTTTGAAGGTAATGATATTCTCAAGCTTTCATTACGCGATAATAATGGCCGTACAACAGCTACTCTTACTTGGCATCGACTAAAATAAATTCTGGATCTTGCAACTAGCTGATAGATGTCAAAGGTAGACTAAAACCCGCCTTCCTGGGCTCGTGCGCCTTTTAGAATATTGCCGGTAGCATAATTTCCTGCACGACGAGTGTATTCGTGTAAGTTCGAATCTATTTTTATCATTGGCATTAACTTAGTTAAACAGTTCAGCAAAATCTTCCCAGGTTGTTGGTTGGCCGTGAATAGGAATGATTGTTTCAACATCCAATCCTAAACGCTGCACATGATTGTATAGGCTGCGATTAGCAGCAGATGGTTCTGAAGGCAGCACCGATGTGGTCGCATCGAATAAATCTGCTTCGATCAAGATTTTCTCTTGTGGCAGATAAGCAACAAGCATGCCCTCCACATGACTCAAAGGATGCACATAGGATATTTGCATTATTCTCTCGCCATCGGTAAGCGCATAGTTTTCCCGAACCACTTCGTACTGATAACCCTCTGCAAGTTCTGTAGGTGGCCATAGACTGACCATATCAGGGTCCAAGGTGCGTTGAGAATAATTTAAGACATCATTGGTATAGAAATCATGATTCTTCCAATGAGTAACAATGGTTGCACCTATATGCATGTAAGTTCGAAGCCCACCTATGTGGTCATGATGCTGATGAGTATTGATTAAAAACCTGATTGGTTTATTTGGTATCCGTGCAACGATTTCGTCGATCACTGCGAGGTTGTGGGATTCGTTGAGCGGAGCTTCGACTACGGTAATGTAATTATCGAATTCGACGACGACGCTGTTATGAGAACTTCCTCCATAAAGAAAAACGCCATCTGCTAATGCTTCAACTTCTACATTTTCGGAAAAATCTGCATTGCGAATATTGGCCGGTACCGGAACTTCACCGGGACATTCATTGGCAACGATATCGGCTTGCCTGCCACCAAAAGCGTTGTGGCCAGCATTAATGCTTTGTGCCTGGTAGTTATCATCCCACCCAGTGTGATGATGCCAGTTGGTGGGGAAGCGGATGCCTTCTCCGATATCGATGTAATCGGCATTGGCAAACTCGTGTTCGTAGTTAGTGTCTCCAATTACAGAATCGGGAACCCAGGTATGAATACGTTGCAATAGATTCTCTGAATTGACGGTAGCATCTACTCGGTATTTGCCCATTACCGTAATAGAAACTATGGAGACTCTTTCCGGGCTTACCGTTGCCCCATCGCGACCCATTTCACCTAGTTCCCAACGCCAGGTAGCAACAGGATTTGCGCCGGGTAGACGCGCCGCTTTCAAGAAACCATGGGGTGTTAACCACATATCCAGTTGCCAGCGTTCGGCATCTAATGGTCGAGCAGGAAGGGGAGCCCCATCCTCTCCGTCCTGATGCCAGGCATACTGACCATTTAGACTAAAAATCTGGCGTTCTTCCTCTTGAATAGGAGTACCACCATACCAGCCTAGTCCATATTTCCAGGAAGCAGGATTGTTGCCGGGATCACGATCGAAAGTTTCTATCATTCTAACGTTTTGCCAGTCGATTAAACGTGAGTAGTTGTTTAGCGGTTCCCCTCGAGGCCAGTCAACCTCGTACCCATTGAGATGCTGTTGACCTACCATCCCTGTATAAGCTGTGCCAGAAATCGACACGCATTCTAGTTTGTTTTCGCCGATAGCGGCCGATGCCGCGCGTAATATTGGATAAGGGTCAATAAACCCAGCTTCAAACTCTTGGGCGGTTAAGGGGTTGGTGGCCACCATCGCCGGTGCGAGCAAAAAAACTAGTTTTTTCATGATTTAATCCGCTTTATTTTCAGTATGTGCAGTGCATAGCAGAGTAATGGAGCTCAAACACGTTTTCAATGATCAAGATAGAAATCTAAAATTTGGTGTAAGCAAGCATTTACAAATTAATAGCCTGGATATGATATAAATCTTTTTCCGTTCGGATATTTTGGGTTTCGATGGCGAATACTACTAACAGCAAACTTGCACTGCGCTTAAAGCAGGAGATGCAAGGAGATATTCTCTTCGATGATTTTAGCCGAGGTCGCTATAGTACCGATGCTTCTATATATCAGTTAATGCCAGTTGGAGTTGTAATACCGGTCACCGAACATGATGTACAAGTTGCCGTACAGATAGCGGCAGAAGAGGGTGTGCCGGTGCTCCCGCGAGGTAGTGGTACCTCGCAGAATGGTCAGGCTATTGGCGAAGCCTTACTGATAGATAGCACAAAATATCTCAATCAGGCGGTTGAGTTCGACAAAGATGCAAGAACTGTCTGCGTGCAACCCGGAATAGTCCTTGACCAGCTCAATCGATATCTGAAACCCCACGGTTTATTTTACCCAGTTGATGTATCTACAGCCAACCGAGCAACTCTTGGAGGTATGACAGGTAACAACAGTTGTGGGGCCCGGTCCATACGCTATGGAAACATGGTACATAACGTAAGCTCGGTCGAGGCCCTGCTGGCTGACGGTACTCGGGCCCACTTTAAATCGGTTAATGGCCAGACTGAAGACAACCTTGCATACCAGCGCTTGGTGCACAAAATGTTAGAGCTAGGGGAAAGAGAAGCGGCAGAAATTCGTTCACGATTTCCGAAACTGCTTAGGCGTGTGGGAGGCTACAACATCGATGAGCTGATTAAAGATGAGCCAAATATGGGACGCTTATTAGTTGGATCCGAGGGCACCTTGGGATTCTTTACGCGTATACATCTGGACTTACAGCCCATTCCACCGGAGAAAGCGCTTGGTGTTTGCCACTTTCCCTCTTTTTACGAAGCTATGGAAGCAACTCAGCACATTGTCAGGCTTGATCCTGATGCGGTAGAGCTGGTAGATCGCAATATGATCGAGCTAGCCCGGGACATTCCGATTTTCGCATCAACCGTAAATAGATTTGTGCAGGGAGAACCGGAAGCACTGCTGTTGGTTGAGTTTGCCGGAGAAAATGGCGAGCAGCAGATACGAAGACTTGGGCAACTCGTCGAATTGATGGGAGACCTAGGTTTTCCTGATTCGGTGGTAGAAGCGTCCGATAAAGAATTTCAGAACGAGATCTGGGAAGTAAGAAAATCTGGGTTGAATATCATGATGTCAATGAAGGGCGATGGTAAACCCGTGTCGTTTATTGAGGACTGTGCGGTACAGCTTGAAGATTTGGCAGAATACACTCGAAGACTTACGGATATTTTTAATAAACATGGGACAACTGGTACCTTTTATGCGCATGCTTCGGTAGGGACTCTCCATGTGAGACCCATTTTAAATATGAAAAAAGACAGCGGTGCAGCCAAAATGCGTTCTATAGCTGAGGAATGCATGGAAATGGTGCGCGAATACAAGGGCTCGCACTCGGGTGAACATGGTGATGGAATATCCCGCTCGGAGTTTCATGAGCCTATGTTTGGGAAGCGCATGGTGGAGAATTTTGAGGAAGTGAAACGTTCCTTTGATCCCACCAATCTTTTTAACCCCGGTAAGATCGTCAATCCTCATAAGATGGACGATCGAGAAATCATGCGATTTAAGCCCGATTATTCAATGCTAGCGCTGGATACAAATCTGGATTGGTCCGCGTGGGGCGGGTTTAATCGAGCCATTGAAATGTGCAATAACAATGGAGCGTGCCGGAAAGCTAACGTTGGCACGATGTGCCCATCTTATAGGGTAACTAAAGAGGAGCAACATCTGACTAGGGGGCGGGCAAACACTTTGCGGCTAGCGATCACAGGTCAACTCGGAGGCGATGCATTTACCTCAAATGCTATGTACCAGGCTATGGATCTTTGCGTGAGCTGCAAGGGTTGTAAGCGAGAATGTCCGACTGGTGTTGACATGGCACGGATGAAAATAGAATTTCTATCTCACTATCATCAGAAACATGGTCTGTCTGTTCGGGACCGCCTGTTTGCATATCTGCCACGCTATGCCCACAAACTGCGCCGACTTGGATTCCTGCTAAACCTGCGGGATCAGATTCCTGGTATCGACATACTTTCGGAATGGTTGTTGGGTCTTAGCCGCGAGCGTCGTCTGCCTCATTGGCGACGTGACCACTTTTTGCCCCATGACGAAGATATCCTGGTCTCAAAGGGTGAGCGGGAGGTGGTGTTACTTGTGGATACCTTCAATAGCTGTTTCGATGTGGAAAACGCCAACGCTGCTCGTGAGGTGCTTAATGCTGCGGGATATCGGGTAATTTGTCCTCAGCCGGTAAAAAAGGGTAGGCCGCTTTGCTGCGGCCGTACCTTCCTCAGCAGTGGTTTGTTAGGTGAGGCTAAGCTAGAAGCAAATCGAATGCTGGAGGCTTTGATGCCTTACACAAAACGGGGCGTTCCAATAGTAGGACTAGAACCATCTTGTTTGCTAACGCTGCGTGATGAATACAAAGTGTTAATGCCAGGGGATGATACAGATGAAGTCGCAAAAAATGTTGTCCTATTAGAAGAGTTCCTGGCTACTGAACATGAAACGGGGAGTTTACAGCTGGACCTAAAGCCTATAGTCGCTAAGAAAGCGTTACTGCACGGCCATTGTCATCAAAAAGCTTTTAATGTAATGGGCGCTGTACAGAAAGTCCTAACTCTGATCCCCGAACTTGAAGTACAAACAATTGATTCCAGTTGCTGTGGTATGGCAGGTTCCTTTGGGTATGAAAAAGAACACTACGATATCTCTATGAAGATGGGATCGTTGTCTTTGTTTCCTGCTGTGAAAGAAGCCGATACCGATGTACTCATTGTTGCTGACGGGACGAGCTGCCGGGGTCAGATTGAACACGGAACGGGAAAACAGGCAATGCATGTTGCTCGCGTGTTACAAATGGCGTTGAAATCTTGATCCATTTTCCTGCGCGTTAACTAAAACGTTTAGATCAAGCCAGCCGTCCACATCAGGCACACCGTTAGGAATGATACGACACCACCCACTAGAGTTGCTCCACCATAACTAAATACAGCATCAGGAACACTGAGTTTAGATAGGGAAGTACATACCCAGAAATAGCTGCTGTTGACGTATTTAACAATAACTGAGCCACTGGCACCCGCCAGCATTGCGGCTTCAGGTGATAGGCTGAGACCACCCAGCATCGGAGCGACTAAAGAAGCTGCGGTGATCACACCCACGGTCGTCGAACCGGTAATCATATTGCCGATGATGCCAATGACAAATGGCAGCAAAATCGTGGGCAGTCCATAATCAGTGAACATGGTGGCGATAAAATCCACCGCTGGCGTCCCTCTCAGTATGGCGCTAAGAGACCCACCCAGGCCTGTGACTACGAGAATCATTGCCGATGTTTTCAATGCCGATTCAACCCAGGCGTCTTTTGCCTTTTGTTTGTCCTCTTTGCTTTTGATATTGCGATAGGCTAGCCAGACGCCGATGCTCAGAGCTACAACGGGCCAGCCCAAGTAAAGGAAAAGCGTTCGAAGAAAATGGCCCTCTTCAAACAAAAGAGATACGACACTTTGGGTGCCTATGAGCACTATTGGGATAACTATAGGTGTATAAGAGCTAAGCGTACTAGGTAGCCCTTGCAGTTTGTCGTCCTCTAAGTCATCAATGCTGACTCCCTCGAACTCATCGCTTGCCATTGTTTTAATCCGTGGTCCGGCGAAATAGACACCCCAGGCCCAGCAGGCGAGTGAACCAAAGAAACAGGCGATGCCACCGAAAATAATCGTTTTGCCAATATCTGCTCCTACGATAGCCGCTGCGGCTAGTGGGCCAGGTGTAGGAGGGACAATCGCGTGGGTCAATTGCAATGCACCTACAAGGCCGGTGGACATTACAGCGATACTGACATTCATAGTTTTTGCGGCGGAGTGCACCAGCGGATTGAGAATCACATAAGCGACATCAGAAAAAATTGCGATGCCTATAATGAATCCGGTTAATGTCAGGGCGAGCGGCATACGCTTGCTTCCAACTAGGTTTACCATAGATTTGGTTATTACTTGAATTGCTCCGGTGTGTTTCAGAGCTTCAGCGATGATCGATCCAAGGACAATAACAACACCGATAGATCCCAGGGTATTCCCAAAACCCGCCTCAAATGCGTCTATGAAATTGTTTTGTTGCACGCCCGGAATAATTCCGAACAAAATAATTGGGATTAATAGGGCAGGAAATACGTGCCATTTCAATTTCGCAATGAGAAATAAAAGCAGGAAAATAACGACAGCAAAACCAAATAGGGAAATAGCCGCGCTAGTACTTACAGCGGTAGAAGGATCCATAAATATTCCTTTTTATTCTTCAGCTTATATTCTATTGCGCAGACAGGAATTTCATAGCTGCGCTGACGCCGCCGCGGTGGTGCGGTATGTCGGCCAAAGCCAGCCCCATTTCGACACCACTTAGCGTGCCGGCTAACATTAACTCGTTATAATCTCCAAGGTGACCGATTCTAAAGACCAACCCCTGTAATTTTCCTAGTCCGGTTCCCAGGGACATATTAAAGCGTTCTAATATTATCTTTCGCAGAGCATCCGCATCAGAACCTTCTGGTACCATAACTGCGGTAAGTGAATTACTGTATTCCGCAGGGTTCAAGCAGAGGTTTTCCAGCCCCCAGGCTGAAACTGCAATACGCGTTGCCTCCGCAAGGCGAGCGTGGCGTGCAATTACATTATCTATGCCTTCAGCGTGCAACAAGTTTAGAGCTTCATCGAGGCCATAGAGCAAATTAGTGCCCGGCGTATAAGGGAAATAACCACGCGCGTTGTCTTCCAGCATTGCATCCCAGCGCCAGTAAGAGTGTTGTGCTTTGGTACTTTTTGATATCTTGAGGGCCTTTTCACTAGCTGCATTGAAACTCAGGCCCGGTGGAAGCATAAGGCCTTTCTGTGAGGCAGTCACAGTAACATCTACCCCCCATTCATCGTGCTTGAATTCGGAACAGGCTAGGGAAGAGACTGTGTCCACCATAAACAAAGCAGGATGCTTCGCACTATCTATTGCTTCTCGTAGTTTTGGTATCTGGCTGGTCACGCCTGTGGATGTTTCATTATGGACAGCTAGTATTGCTTTTATTTCATGTTTTCCATCTTCGCGCAGTTTTTCTTCTACTAGGCTGGGATCGATTCCATGACGCCAATCACCCGGCATCCAAAGAACATTTAGGCCCAGATTCTCCGCCACCTTCCTCCAAAGGGTTGCAAAATGCCCGGTTTCGAATGCTAGGACCTTGTCGCCAGGCGATAGGACATTCAGTAGCGCACATTCCCACCCACCGGTTCCCGAAGAGGGATAGATGAAGATGGCAGAATTTGTTTTAAATACTGGTTTTAGTTTTTCTATGATGCCATTGGTAAGTTTTGGAAATGCGGGTCCGCGGTGATCGACCACTGGTTGTGACATGGCGCGTATTACGCTTTCAGGCACATTGGTAGGCCCGGGGATCTGCAGGAAATGCCTGCCGGGTTTATAGTTATCAGTCATTACTGCTCATTTTTATTTTGATTAATTTTTTCTTGGCAAATTGCACGGTTGTTTTGCACTATTATCGAATGGGATTATAAGTCTTCCCTAGGTTCGCTTCGACGTCTTCTCGGAATCTTAATCGGTAATTTTTTCTCCATTTACCCAAGTTTCCAGCGCCTGTGTTTGCCACAGCTCGTTTTCCGGTATCTTGAAAATATCGCGATCAATAATGATAAAATCCGCTTTTTTGCCAGCTTCCAATGTACCTAGGAGATTTTCTTGATGGCCGGCAAAAGCGGCATTGACAGTGAAGCTGGCAAAGGCTTCCTCTAAGCTCATGCGCTCGTCCGGCAACCATCCTCCTGGAGGCTCGTTACTTTGATCCTGTCTTGTTACAGACGCGTGTAATCCCCAGAATGGATCCGGCGATTCTACGGGGAAATCGGAACCATTGGCGATTAACGTATCTGCTTGCATGAGTTTGCGCCAGGCGTACGCACCTTGAATTCTTACTTCACCAATTCGATCCTGCGCCATATTCTTGTCACTAGTAGCATGGGTAGCCTGCATAGAGGGTATAACTCCCAACTTGGCAAACCGAAGAATGTCTTCATAACGAAGAATCTGAGCGTGTTCGATGCGGTGCCGCAAATTTCGACTATCGGTTTCAGAAATTAACCGCTCATAATTATCAAGTACCTTCATATTCGCGTTATCGCCAATAGCATGTGTATTTACTTGGAAACCACCATTCATGGCAACCCGCATCAGATACTCAAGGCGTTCATCGTTGTAGCGAAGCAAACCGCGATTATCTGAATCGTCTGAATAGTCCTCGATTAGCGCTGCTCCGCGGCTGCCTAAAGCCCCATCACCAACAATCTTTACACTGTTAATAGTCAATGTGTCATCGTCACTGCGAAAATAACCTTCCTCAAGCCGATCCAGAAAAAGTGGGTCGGAAGCAGCGAGCATGACATTCACACGAATAGGCAAGGGGCCTTCTTCTGCTAGTTGTTTATATGCTGCTATTGTTTGACTACTAACTCCAGCGTCATGCACAGCTGTCAGCCCATAGGAGGCCAGTCTATTCATCGCCATAGACAGAGCGTTTTTAAGTTCTTCGGTTGTCGAAGTGGGAATCTGGGAAGCAATATAGTTCATAGCTGTGTCTATGAAAACGCCAGTAGGGTAGCCGTTCTCATCACGAATGATCTGACCTCCATTAGGATCTTCAGATTCTCTAGTCACTCCAGCAAGCTCCATGGCCTTTGTGTTTGCCCAACCTGCATGGCCATCTATTCGGCGTAACCATACTGGTTTGTCGCTGACCACTAAATCTAGGCTGTCGGCACCAGGGAACTCGTTACTTTCCCAGAGCACCTGATTCCATCCTCGACCCTGAATCCATTCCAGTTCCTCATTGTTTGAATAGAAATCGGCAACTCTTTGTGCCGCTTCCGTTTCCGATAAGCTGCCTCCTAGATCGACCTGTAACAGGAGGCGTCCATAGGAAAGGATGTGTCCATGGGCATCGATCAGACCGGGTAGCAATGTTTGCCCGTTTCCGTCTATTACCCTGATGCCTTCTTTTGGAAGGTTTTCGGCCTCGGTTAATATGTGATCAACTCGATCATCGGTGAACTGCAGAGCTGAAAATTGAACGAGTTCTTGATTGCTGTTGAAGGTATAGCCATTAATGTTGCTAATAAGCGTAGTATCAGCTACGGCCACAGCAGCCAATCCGAACGCAACCAATACAAGGATAGATTTTTTCATTATGTATAACTAAATAGGTCAAGGTGAAAAAAGAGGGAAGAGAATATCACACAATGTGGGACCAGCAGGGGATTGGCCATTAATTTAAGTTATTTCGAAAAGAGAGCTGAGTAATCTTGCAAAACTCCAAAGTTTATTACACTTTCAACAGATTGGAATGGGTATGATGGGCCTCATAGTAGATTTCTACTTCAGATCTCTTTTGTGAGAATTTGTAGGCGTGCAATTGACAGAGATTTCAAAATAAAAAATGGTGATATGGAAAGAAGCTAATAATATTGGTTTGAGGTTATTTTTTTTATTGGCTTGCAGCGGATTGGTATTGCCCGGCCTTGGGGCAGCTCAGACTTATAAAATAACTCACTGTTACCAGGGTTGTCCTCAGGGTACCAGTGCCATGAATCACCTCATAATTCGACCAATCTACGCGCTGTCCTACAACACAGAGCGGAAGTCCGCTGATTGGGTGGCATACAAAGTTTCTGCGGGATCCATTGGAATTGCGTCTAGCCTTTCTCGACGACCACGGTCTGATAGTTTTGTATCTGACACGTTAACTGAGACTGATTTTCTAAATGCAGAAACAGTTGGTCTGCTTAGAAGCCAGTATGTACCAATCATAGACTTTGCTGGAACTCCGTACTGGGATGAAGTGAATTACCTGACCAATTCCGTTGCCCGAACAAGGGATCTCAGCTTAGGGGCGTGGAATGGGCTCGACTGGGCTATACGAAATCTAGTAAATCGAGAAGGCGAAGTCTACGTATTAGCCGGTCCGATTTTTAAAGCTGAGCCTACCATGCCTTATTTGTTAACAGACAAGCAACATCGTGTTCCAGATGCGTTCTTCAAGATCATAGTTACGGCCGCAGGAGCTAGAGCAGCCTTTGTGCTTGAACAGGATTCCCCGGTTCATGTGCATCATTGTGACCTGAGTGTGAGTATCACTGATATTGAACTAGCCACGGGGCTCAGGTTTTTCCCAGATCGAACACCCGTCATAGCAGATCCGGCATTTGAATTATTGGGCTGCTATAGATAGGAAGCATTCCGTAGCAACTTGCATAGAAGAACTTGCGAGAATTTATCAAATAAAATCTACGAATGGACTTGATATATTAAAAAGTGAAAAGTTATTGAAGCTCGATTAGAAAATAATCATCATTAACCAGTTCGCGAATCATTCGATCCATCGACCGATGCACCGCTGCAACTATTCCATCGTTTACCGGCACAACTCCCCGACCAAAAAGTGTTGTTTCCCAGATTGTTCTACCACGGCCTTGTAACTGCACGTTGGAACGAATAGTCAGTTGAATTGATTCAACTCCATTTCGATCGACGATCTGAACTTCAGAACTGATGATGCTACCGACTATCTTCATTTCTCCGCCTTCAGTAACGAGCTCAGCACCTCCATGTTCGAACCCTTGGATAAGGGCACCGCGCACGATGTTGGCTAGCGAGGTCTCACCAAGATACTCCTCGGTAATAAATTTTGGATCATCCGTGTTTCTACCATCAGTAAATTCCCCGACCGAAAGTGAAAAGCGTATATTGCTGAAATCTGTGTTGTGGTTTCCAAGGTAGTCGTAGTCCACGGAAACATTTTCGGCCGCTAGAAAGGGGAGGCTAGTAAAGGTAATGAAGAGAATTGTCAGCAAACGAATATTCATGGTGATGTAAATCTCAGATGGTCAAGTGATAGTCGAGAATAATTGACCCGCTCTATCGGTTCAATAGGTCGAGAAATTTATAGACAAATAAGTCTGTTCTGCCGAAAGCCCAGGAAAGGGCTTTCGGGTTCATAGAAATTGACTAATGGATCTCTTCAGCAGGCCAGGGAGCTCCAGTGCGGTGATCGCTCAGAGGCCGCATACCCTGATACAGGAACTTCTGTATCCGCTTTCCCTCATAAGTTTCAGTAGTGTAGATATTACCCTGTGAATCCGTCACGATGCTGTGTGTACCAAAGAACAATCCGGGTTGGCGTCCGCCGTCCCCGAATTCTGCAAGCACCTCAAGTGATTCTCTATCGAGGATATGTACCTTAAAGTTGGCTCCATCAGCTACGTAGATAAACTCTTGTTCTTCATCAGGTGAGAAAGCGATATCCCATGTTGTCCCAGCCAAAGTTAGTGGAGCTACCTGACCTTCCTTAACGAAAGTGCCATCGGGGCGGAAGACCTGGATACGGTCTGCGCCCCGATCACAAACATAGATGAGACCGCTATTTGAAGGTTCAGCGCAGTGAACAGGACCTACAAATTGTTGAGGTAGAGGCTCGCTGGGATCATAGACAACCCTGTCGTCCACTGGTGTATTGCCGTAGGCTCCCCAGAATCGCTTGAAGACTCCTGTCGCCACATCCACTACGGCTACCCGTTTATTACCATACCCATCTGCGAAATAGGCTTCCCCAGCTGACGCATCGATGGCTATCTCAGCCACTCGCCCGAAAGAGGTGGTGCTCAGGCTATCAATTGGCTCACCCGGAATACCGATCTCGCGAACGAAGTTGCCATCGCGCGTAAAAACCAATACATGGGAATCACCACTACCATTACCGCCGATCCAGACGTTGCCATCCGGAGCCACCTCGATTCCGTGATTAGATTCGGGCCAGGTGTAACCCTCGCCGGGACCACCCCAGGCATTTATAAGGTTTCCATCCCTATCAAATTCCAGAATCGGTGGCGCGGCGGTGCAACACTCGGCTCTGCCTAGGTCCAGGCCCAGTTCCTGGCTCATGAACATACTGTCTTGATCACGGTGGACCACGTACAGATGATCGCGTTCATCAATAGCAATTCCTATCGTACGACCTAGTAACCATTTGTTCGCCAGTGGTTGCGGCCAATAGGGGTCAACCACAAATTGTGGAGCCATACGGTCGTTGTTAACGGCCAACGCAGTTTGCTCCAGATGTTGTTGAGCAATGTTGAGAGCTGTGAAGAGAATAAGTGCGATAACGCTAGACAGAAGCATTTTTCTTATTTTAGTCATAGTCGTTTCCTGTTAAGTGAATGAAACTACTACTGAGCGGATTGAAGTTAACACCAAATCGAAACCATAGGAACAGAAGAGCTAGAAAGAACATATTAAAATTAGAGAGAATCCCGGAGTGTTTAATCATGGGCACAAGCTTGCGGTCAGAATAGCAAAGCCCTAAATGGCATCTTACATAAACGCCCCGGCGCTAGATTAAGAGTCGAAGGAAATATGTTCACCTCAAAATTAAAAAACCCGGTCTCTCTGCGAGAGACCGGGTTTTTTACTAAAGAAGGATTTCTTACAGCTCGTCTGCTGGCCAAGTTGGCGCGCGATCTCGAACAGTAACAGGTTGCATACCTTGGTAAAGGAACTTCTGAATTCGTTTACCTTCATAAGTTTCAGTAGTATAGATATTTCCCTGAGAGTCGGTAGCGATGCTGTGAGGAGCAAAGAAAAGCCCCGGTTGTCTGCCACCATCTCCGAAAGTGTATAGAACTTCCATAGACTCACGATCGATAATGGAGATCTTGAAGTTCTGACCATCCGCCAAGTAAATGAATTCCTGATCTTCATCTGGAGAAAAAGCTATATCCCAGGTAGAACCCTGAGCAAGGGTTGCAGGATTATAGATGTGTTCGCTTACGTAAGTACCATCAGGTCGAAAAATCTGAACTCGGTCGGCGCCACGATCGCAAACATAAACCAGTCCGTCATTAGATGGTTCGGCACAGTGTACTGGACCACGGAACTGCTGAGGACCGGGTTCGCCAGGCGTATAGGTCACGTCTGCATCATCGTCGGGACGATTACCGTATGCTCCCCAGTACCGCTTGAAGGCTCCGGTAGCTAGATCGACGACAGCAACACGCTTATTGACATAACCGTCTGCAAAGTACACTTCGTTAGCAGAAGCATCGATAGCAATTTCAGCTACACGCCCATAGGCAGTTGTGCTGTTGCTATCCATTTCCTCTCCAGGCATACCAACAGTGCGTATGTATTCTCCATCACGGCTGAACACCAATACATGTGAGTCGGGACCACCGTTGCCCCCGATCCAGACGTCACCGTTAGGAGCGACTTCGATACCATGGTTAGACTCAGGCCATATGTAAGGAGCCCCTTCTACAGGTCCGCCCCAAGCATTGATGAGGTTGCCTTCTAAATCAAATTCTAGAATCGGGGGTGCTGGAGTACAGCACTCAGCCACACCAGAATACAGGCCAATTTCTTGAATCCGCATGAATTGCGATTCTGTATTTCGGTGAACCGCAAATATGTGGTCCCTCTCATCGACATCTACACCAATGGTATTACCTTGAATCCAGTGATTTGGAAGCGGTTTTGGCCAAAGGGGGTCGACCAGAAAGTGGGGGGCCATGACATCATTGTTAGCAGCAACAACCGGTTCCTGCAAATTGGCTTGCCCTACACCTAACGCAACCAATGCTGCTACCAGGGCTACTCCTGTCAACACCTTAATCTTTGTCATTTTTGTTCTCCTCTTAAAGCCCTCAGGTAAAGCCCGGCAGGGCACTAAATATGCCCACTGGGCAACTAACTCTTAGAGCGACCGTTGAGTATACTGTCTTATTTGTAGACAGTATACTCACATCCAAATTTTTCAAAGATACACTTGTAAGGATTTGTGACAGCTAATGGATGGTATGATTTCCGGATCCGAACAGGTACAGATTCTGCTATCTAAAAATGTTTATAAATCATTGAATTTTATTAATAATAGTTGAAAACCATGAGAATTTTTTCGATGCTGTGTAATTTGCCAGATATTGTGCTCTCGATCCGTAAATGGGCGCTCATTCTACTCTTCTTTGTACCCAGTCTATCGATGGCTCACGACATACCATCGCGTGTCACTGTATATGCATTTGTCAAACCCGAAGCAAACCAGTTAACTGCCTTGCTGCGAGTTCCAATGGAAGCGTTTGGCGAGATCAGTTTTCCACTTCGTGGGCCGGGTTACCTGCAGTTTGCTGAAGCTGAATTCCACCTCGACGATGCAGCGCGAGTTTATATTACTGAATCTCTGCATTTCTATGAAAATGGGGTTGAACTTACGGAAAAAGAGCTTCAGAAAACGCGGGTTTCCCTACCCTCTAATCGCTCCTTTACCAGCTACGAGGAGGCGATGGCTAATATCCAAAGTCCAGCATTGGATGACAGCATTAACTTATTCTGGCGACAGGGAGTACTGGATGTATTGGTGACTTATCCAATTCAGTCGGATCAGTCAGATTTTTCAGTCGACCCGCAATTGGGCACACTTTCAGATCAAACCACTACTGTATTGCGATTTCTTGTGCCAGGCGGAGCCGAGCGAGCGTTTAACTATCTCGGTAATCCCGGTGTGGTGGAACTGGATCCTCGTTGGCATCAAGCAACGCTGCGTTTTATCAGCATGGGTTTCATGCATATCCTGGAAGGTATAGATCATCTTCTGTTTCTATTTTGCCTAGTGATACCGCTGCGCAGCATTCGAGCTCTAGTTCCTGTCGTGACGTCTTTTACTATTGCACATTCCATCACGTTGATTGGTTCTGCGTTTGGTGTGGCTCCCAATGTGTTGTGGTTCCCTCCTTTGATAGAAACCCTTATAGCCTTGTCGATTATTTATATGGCATTTGAAAACATTGTAGGAGCTAAGCTGGAACATCGCTGGATCGTCACATTCGGGTTTGGCCTGGTGCATGGATTCGGTTTTTCCTTCCTATTCAGCGATACACTTCAGTTCGCCGGCGGACACCTGTTTTCTTCATTGCTTGCCTTTAATGTTGGAGTGGAAATTGGTCAGCTAGTAATTCTCATTCTGGTAATCCCCCTTCTTAATGTGTTGTTCAAGTATTTCGTCCGGGAACGTATTGGTGGGATATTGCTTTCGGCCTTGCTGGCTCACAGTGCTTGGCACTGGATGTTGGAACGGGGTGATCAGTTGTCTCAATACCAGTTCCAGATGCCGATCTTCGATGCGCTCTTCTTTGCTGCCTTAATGCGCTGGGGCATGTTACTGATAATAATTGCTGGAGCTCTGTGGGGCATGTACGAGTTGTTTCGCAGATTTTCACTCATAGAGAGTTTTTCCAACTATGATTTCGCTCAGAAATCAAAAGTGGAAAATCAGCCATCGTGAACTACTAACTGAATCCAGCTGTCGATAACTTATCGCGCTTGTATTTCCGGGGTTTATTTTCCTTAAATTTTTCTTTGAGGGTTTCAATTTGTCACAAAACCTCGCTGGTATGAATAACCTTTATATGGTGATTAAGCTAAGCTTCCACCTATCAAAATTGAGGGTTTGGTACGGCCTCCTGTCTTCGTCTACCAGGCGCAAAGGGACTCAACAATGAAGCGGATAAGCTGGAGACCATTTTTGGGCTTGATTGCATTGATCACAATGCAGGCTAGTCTGGCAGCTGAGCGAGTGGGAAATTTTGCCTTGATTGACCACGAAGGGTCTTACCATGAGCTTCGCAAATATGGGAGCAGCAAGGCAGTTGTCATCATTTCAATTGCGTCGAGGTGCGAGGAGAACATCAATAAACTCCCTAAGTATCGATTACTCAGAACCACATGGGAGCAACAAGGTATTACTTTGTTGGCAATGAATTCAGCTGGCGAAGATGATCTCAGCGCTAACCGTCAAATGGATGAATTGTATAAATTCGATTTGCCGATTCTGTTGGATAATAGTCAACTAGTAGCTGAAAGCCTTGGAATTACCAAAGCCGGGGAAGTGGTTGTACTTGAACCGACCCGTTACCAAGTACTGTATCGAGGAGGTCTCGATATTGATTTGGTGCGTGCTAGACCAGAGTTGGGTGTCGAGGGACGATTAGGTACTTCGGTTCTGGCTGACACTTTGTCAGCGGTCGTAGAGGGAAACCTCGATGGCTTCGATGACGTCGCGACAAGCGAAGCGATTGGGTGTGAGTTGACATTTCCGGTTAGTGATCTTCATGCCGAAAACATACCAGATTACGCCACTGAAATTGCACCCATCCTAGAAGCTAAATGCACCAGTTGCCATAGCAAAGGAGGCATCGCGCCATTTGCTATGGATTCTCACATGATGGTCCAGGGTTGGTCGTCCATGATGAGGGAAGTTCTCATGACCAAACGCATGCCGCCGGCACAAGTCGACCCGAGTATCAATCACTTCACTAATGCCGGTTATATGAAGTCGCACGAACTGCAAACCCTGGTTCACTGGATAAATGCGGGGGCTCCACGTGGCGAAAGTGAAGTTGATCCGTTAACGCTTATAGGTTTGGGCGAATCGGATTGGCACCTGGGAACACCGGATTATATTGTTGAGGTTCCAGCTTATACCGTGCCGGCAACTGGCGTGCTCGACTATGAAAATGTGACTATAAATCTACCTTTTGAGGAGGATTTGTGGATAAAGTCTGTGCAATACCTGCCCGGGGATCGTCGGGCACTACATCATTTGCTGAGCTTCATCGTGCCGGCAGAGTATGATCAAGAATTCATTGAAGACGAGAATGGCAGCTACCGAGAATTCCTCGAAGGTTATGCTCCGGGAAAGGATAAAGCAGCTACTTACCCATACAACACTGGTGTATTAGTACCGAAGGGATCTGCTGTACAAATGTCTTTACATTACACAACTTTCGGCAAGGAAACAGTGGACAAAACTCTATTAGGCCTGTATTTCGCTCAGGAGGAACCAGAGTTTCACTATTCGACTTACGCGCTCAGCCATGGTGGTCGCAATATAGTAATTCCCCCTGGAGTGAGCGAGCATCGTATGAGTGCGACTCATGTTTTCGAAGAAGAAATCATGCTGTATGGTTTGCGTCCGCACATGCATTATCGCGGTAAACACATGCGCTTTAGCGTGATTTACCCCGATGGGACCCGAGATGAGATTATTAATGTGCCCGACTACAATTTTTCTTGGCAACCTACCTATCGGCTGACAGAACCTATGCTGTTTCCTGCTGGATCCCGTGTCGTGATTGAAGGGGCATTTGATAATTCCCAGTATAACCTTGGAAACCCTGATCCTGGTGCTACAGTTCGTGGTGGAGCCCAGAGCTGGAACGAGATGTTCATCGGCTACTTTTCCTATCACAAAACCAAGAAGCGCGCTGGGCTATAAGGTAAGGATTATCCAGTTTTTCCGCTGCACGATTGTTTAGAATATTACTTGTTAGGTGTGCCTATTTTCAGGCTTTAATATAGAATTGACTATGTCCGTGACGTCCTACGAGGTTTCGATGATGGATAAACTCCGCGAGCTGGTAATTACTGCCCTTGCTATTGCACTAACATCTTCTGTATACGCTTTGCCTGATAGAGTCGGTGACTTCGCTTTATTGGATAGTGATGGTTCCTTTCATCAACTAAGTCGGTATAGGAACAGGGAAGCTCTAGTACTGATGTCCTTTGACAGTAGTTGTTCCTCGATAGCCACGGCTATTAGTCAACTGAGATCACTCCAGATGGATTGGTCAGATCAGGGTGTCGCCTTTGCTTTTTTAGAATCTTCTGGTGAAGCCGACATTGAAACAATTCGTACCACCAAGGCGGAGTATGGGCTCGATTTGCCGTTGCTGATAGACAATGGTCAGCTAGTCACAGAAACACTGAGCCTATCTAGAGCAGGCGAAGTCGCGATCTTGGATCCCGAACGATTAACACTCATCTATCGTGGGACAGCGCTGGAATCGGCAGTCCAATCTCTAGCGAGAGAGATTGCTGGAACTGCTGATAATACCGAAGTAAGGGAATCAGAGGGTTGTGAACTTAATTTCCCAATGCGCGAAATACATCTTAAGACAATCCCGGATTATGCCACCGAAATTGCGCCGATAATCGGTGAGCAATGTGCTTCCTGTCATCGGGAGGGCGGCATTGGTCCGTTCGCAATGGACAGCCATCTCATGCTCCAAGGTTGGTCTCCAATGATTCGTGAAGTGCTGCTTACTAAACGTATGCCACCGACACAGGTCGATCCCTACATAGGGCACTTTAGCAACGCTCGTTATATTTCTGATTCAGATTTACAAAGGCTTGTGCATTGGATCGATGCCGGTGCGCCACGAGGTGATGCTTCTACAGATCCGTTGACTGAACTCCAGTTTCCAGATCGGCGCGAATGGCAACTTGGTGAACCTGACTATATTGTCAAAGGGCCTACTCACGAAATTCCTGCAACTGGTGTGCTTGATTATATTAATGTAGAAGTGGAGCTACCGTTTGAAGAAGACAAATGGGTTCAAGCCGTCCAGTATATTGCTGGAGATGAGTCCGTGCTTCATCACTTACTCAGCTATGTGACCGCACCAAGAGAAGAGGTACAGGGAGAAGCTGCTACTGTCAACACGGCTACTCGATTTTTGGAAGGTTATGCACCAGGCAAAGTTGATGCCATGACTTTCCCGGAAAACACTGGTGTCTATATACCGGAGGGTCACAATCTTTCCATGCAATTTCACTATACGCCGAATGGTCGGGCAACAGTTGATGAAACCATTCTCGGTCTATATATGCATGATGACCCGCCTGCTTACGAGAATTTCACTCAGTCCGTTTCCGGGATGTTTCGCATACCTCCCTATGTTGAAAATCATCCTGCTTCAGCTGAATATGTGTTCTCTGAAGATGTTGTGGTCACCGGTTTACGGCCACATATGCATTTTAGGGGCAAAGACATGAAGTTCAGAGCGGAGCTGCCTGACGGGTCTGTTAGGGAATTACTAAGCGTGCCAAATTACAGTTACGCTTGGCAGCCGACCTACGCGTTGGAGCAGCCAGCCAAGTTGCCTGCGGGCACTATGGTGCATGTCACAGGAAACTTTGATAACTCTGAGTACAACCCTGCTAATCCTGATCCCAGTAAGGAATTGACCTTTGGTTTACAAAGTTGGGATGAGATGTTTATCGGATACTGGACCTACCATTCGGCCGAACCCACGAACTAGGCGTTTTGGCTAGGCACTGACAAACCCGAGCACTACTCAATGTCCGAGTTTTTTGGATCTAGTCTCTCTGAAAGGCTGGGGGGTTGCTGACTTTTTTACAGCCTTGATCGCATTGTCTCGCCAGCCTCTAACTTGCTATGATGCGTCGTTAAGAATTCACAATAATTCGGGAGATCTTCTTTATGTCCTCGATCTTTATCGTCTTGTTTGGGCTGAGTGGTTTTTGTTTAGGTTGGTTCGTGTATTCGAAATTCATCGCTGAGAAGATTTACCAACTCGATCCTAATTATCAAACGCCGGCCCACCGATTTAACGATGGTGTGGACTATGTACCGACCAATCGTTACGTTCTATGGGGTTCACATTTCACCGCAGTCGCGGGTGCAGCCCCGATTGCTGGTCCTGCTCTGGCCGTTTATTGGGGTTGGGCGCCAGCCCTCTTATGGGTAACTTTTGGATCGATTTTTTTCGCTGGTGTACATGATTTCGGCGCGTTATGGGCTAGCAACCGTCACGATGCGAAATCAATTGGGGCTCTTTCTGAAAGCGTTGTAGGTAAACGTACCCGGGCTCTTTTCATGGTTGTTATCTTTTTACTCTTGATGCTGGTCCTTGCTGTCTTTAGCACCATCATTGCGACGGATATGGTTATATTCCCAACTTCCGTATTTCCAGCCTGGGCCGCGATTCCGGTTGCTATCTGTGTTGGCGTGCTTATTCGCAGAAAGGTTAACTTGCTTGCCGTGTCGGTAGTAGGGGTAGCGATTCTGTATTTCACTATCTGGATTGGGAGTAACAATGAGATGGCCTTGCCGGGGGATATTTTCGGGCTGGGGCCTAACGGCAACTGGATAATCATCCTTTTTATTTACGCCGGTATTGCTTCTATGTTGCCGGTCTGGTTGTTGTTGCAGCCAAGAGACTACATCAATGGAGCTCAATTGGTTATCGGTCTGATTGTTCTTTACACAGCTGTTCTGATAGCCATGCCAGAAGTTACCGCACCAGCGTTTAACAGCAATCTTGCTGAAGGTACACCGCCAATACTTCCGATTCTCTTTGTGACCATTGCCTGTGGGGCACTATCAGGATTTCACGGTATTGTGTCATCGGGGACTAGCTCCAAGCAGCTCAGTAATGAGAAAGACGCCCGCTTCGTAGGTTATCTTGGTGCATTGGGTGAAGGTTCCTTGGCATTAATTACCATTGTCGCAGTTACTGGCTCTTTATACGCTGCAAATGGAGTTGAATGGGATGCAATTTACGGTAGCTTCACCACGGGGCCCGGTCAAGCTGGGTTCATTGAAGGTGGAGCCGCACTAATTTCTCAGGGCTGGGGAATTCCCGAAGCCTTTTCCGAAACGATGTTAGCAGTCATGGTAGTGCTCTTTGCCGGGACCACTATGGATGCCGGATTGCGCTTACAACGCTATATCGTTCAGGAGTGGGGAGCAATCTATGAAATTGCTCCGCTTAAGAACAGCTATATTTCTACATTAATTGCCGTTGGCTTTTGTTTGTTGCTGGCATTCGGCGTTACCGCCGGGCAATATCCGGGTGATGGTGGCAACCTAATTTGGCCAGTATTTGGGGCAACTAACCAAATCCTCGCGAGTCTTACATTATTGATTATTTCTATTTACTTAATGAAACTCCGTCGGCCATTCATTTTTACCTTAGCACCGATGGTCTTCATACTCTTCATGGCTTTCTGGGCTAGTGTCTGGTACCTCATAGATTACTTCCAGACTGGACGTTGGCTTTTGGTTGTGCTGAATTTAGCAGTGTTGATCGTTAGCGTATTGGTTATGCTGGAAGCAATGGCTGTGATTTCAAAGCTGCGCAATGCTAATAAGGCAGGAGATGAAGAAGATTCGGTAATATCTTCTAGCGAATAATTGAAGCTACATGCTGGTGAGGATATTCTTGCTAGCCTCATAAAGGAGCGGTCTCGGGTGCTAGTCACAAGAACTTCGCTCCTTTTTTTGTGGTTAAGAAAATTTTACACAACTAAAAGGATGCCTAGTGCCACACTATGGACAAAGCTGTGATCTGGGACACATTGTCGGTCGATGCCCGTACTCATCTTGTCGACATCCAGGTATTTGGGCAGATAGACTCAACTAACCTCGAATCGTTGCGGCAGGTTAAGTCAGGAAAGCGAGGTACCCGGCTAATTGTAGCCGAAGCCCAATCTGATGGAAGAGGGCGACTTGGCCGTAGCTGGATGAGTCCAGCCGGGGGCGGGATATACCTTTCCCTCATCCGATCTTTTGGAAAAGATAACAAGCCTATCCAAAGCCTTAGCTTAGTCAGCGCTATCAGTGTATTGAAAGTAGTGGAAGCCCTAGGTGGTAATAGTTTGCAGCTTAAATGGCCCAATGATTTGCTATTTGAAGGGCAGAAATTAGCGGGTGTATTGCTCGAGTTACACGTCGGCACAGCAGCCAATAACTTGGTATTTGGAATAGGGTTGAATCTTTCGCTGTCAGACGAAGAAAAGAGTTTTATAGACAGGCCAATAACTGACCTGCGTTCAATTTTGGGTCAGCGTCCTGATGATTCTATTGTTGTAGCGAAAATCGTAAATGTACTAATTGAAAATATTTTGATTTTTGAAAATCAGGGATTCAGACCATTTACAGAGATATGGAATTCCTATGATTGTCATATGAACCAAGATATTGTTATACAAGTGGGGAATACTCGAAAGGTTGGTAAATCACTAGGTGTCGATGAAACTGGAGGGCTGATTCTGCAAATGGAGGATCATAGAGAACTGGTAACAGGCGGGGAAATATTTTCTTCTTTGGGTAAAATTTAGGAAGGCAGCAATTGATAATTCTGGAACTTGATATTGGAAATTCACGAATCAAATGGCGTGCTACCGATACAATGAAAGGTGCTGCAGTAAAGGTAGGCGAAGCCGCAGGCCTCCAAGAGTTAAAAACGAATTTGTCAGAGGTAAAGCCAGACGCCGCTCGACTGTGTAGCGTACGAGGCAAGACGTTTACGAGCAGTGTTTGCCAATGGTTTAAGGACTTTTGGGATATCGAAGCCCTGGTGGCGAAAGTAGAGCGAAGTTCGGGTGGGGTAACCAATAATTACGAAGATTTGTCCCAGCTAGGAATTGACCGCTGGCTTGCAATGTTAGCTGCATACCAACTTGCTGGCAGTACTTGTGTCATTGTGGACAGCGGTACCGCGTTAACTCTAGATATTCTGGCTGAAGATGGCTGTCACGAGGGGGGGTATATCTTACCTGGACTCAAGTTAATGGCTGTTAGTTTGGAATCGAATACCAGGATTCACCTATCGGAAGAGCTACCTGTAGCTACTCCGGAGCCGGGTCATTCTACAGATGAAGCGGTGATAAACGGTAACCTCACTGCACTTTTGTCACTTGTAAAACAGGTGCTTCAGTCGGTAGCCGAGCAGAATCCTAGTGTAAAACTGTTTCTTAGCGGAGGCGATGCTGAGTTGCTTAACAAACATATACCCTTTGAGAACAAACAACTGGTGCGGAATCTGGTGCTGGAGGGGTTAGCTATAGCTTGCCCAGTTGAAGGCGAGGGCGGCGACCAATTATGAGATATCTAGTATGTTGCAGTACAGCGCGGGCTATATAGCTATCTGTTTTAGAGTTTGGATAGGATGCGCGGATAGAGGAAGTTCAGTGTTTCGAAGCGGAAATTCAGGTATACCTTAGATCTTCAAATTCAGGGCAGGTTAAAATCGCCGAATGGCGCGATTTATCGGGGGGTCGGGTTGATTTGATACGCGCGGAAAATCTCTGTGAAACGATTGCACAAGCTACCCAATTCCCATAAAATGCCGCTCCTGAGTGAGAGAGCCTGGGAATTTGACCCTTGGGAGATCTTGTGGGAGGGGTTCCCGAGTGGCCAAAGGGATCAGACTGTAAATCTGACGCGCAAGCTTCGGTGGTTCGA
>Ga0209034_10000212_pt1 | contig 29884 bp, 20 predicted proteins | sample MarorgKNORR_S2LV_2_FD_188219 | JGI IMG/M metagenome (GOLD analysis project Ga0209034, IMG submission 188219) | Marine microbial communities from the Southern Atlantic Ocean, analyzing organic carbon cycling - 250m_A/KNORR_S2/LV (SPAdes) (version 2) | ecosystem: Environmental > Aquatic > Marine... | reverse complement strand
GTAGAAGGAGGAAGAAATCCTATGGGTAGATTTGAAAAAGCTACTAAGAATTTATCAGAGTCTGATCAAGATAAATTCTTCAGAGGTAACTTTGAAGATTTGATGGGGTCAGCTTTCTAATAAAACTATGCTTTTTGACAATAGCTACGAAGGTCTTCCTCAAGAATTCTATGAGAGAATTAATCCCGTTCCAGTTCAAGACCCAAAATTAATAATATTCAATGATAAGCTGGGAAAGATTTTAGGAATTGATAAAAATAAAACTCCTAAACAGCTTGCAGAACTATTCTCAGGAAATGTAATTCCAAAAGGATCTTCGCCCATAGCACTTGTCTATGCAGGTCATCAATTTGGGCATTTTGTAAGTGAATTAGGGGATGGCAGAGCAGTTTTATTAGGCCAAATAAGTACCCCTGAACAGAAATATTATGATGTTCAATTAAAAGGGTCTGGCCAAACCAAGTTTTCCAGACAAGGGGATGGTAGATCTCCTTTGGGGCCAGTCATCCGAGAATATATAGTCAGTGAAGCCATGCATGCTTTAGGCATAGCTTCAACTCGTTCACTTGCAGCAGTTACTACAGGAGAAAAAGTGTTTAGAGAAACAGCAACTCCCGGTGGGATCCTTACAAGAATAGCTGAAAGCCATATCCGAGTAGGTACTTTTGAATATTTTGCAGCCAAGGACAAGACTGATAACTTAAAAACTCTGGCTGAGTACGCCATCAAAAGACATTTCCCTTCTCTTAAAGATTCAACCAATTGCTATCTTTCTTTACTCGAACAGGTTTGCGATAGACAAATTGAACTCATTGCCAAATGGATGGGGATTGGTTTTATCCATGGTGTCATGAATACTGATAACACCTCTATTGTTGGAGAAACCATAGATTATGGTCCTTGTGCGTTTATGGATAATTATGACCCCAGCACAGTTTTTAGTTCAATCGATGCCCACGGAAGATATGCCTTTGGGAATCAACCTTCAATAGCGCAGTGGAACATGGCATGTTTTGCTAACTGTCTTGTTCCCCTAATCGACCAAGATTTAGATAAAGCTGGAGAACAAGCGCAAACTGTTATAAATCAATTTCCAAGTAAAATGAATACCGCCCTGATGGCAGTAATGTGTAAAAAAATAGGTCTAGATAGTTCAAAAACTAATTCCCAAGAGACGTTATCAAAATTACTGAGAATCATGCTAGATAATAAGTCTGACTACACTCTTACTTTTCGTTATTTAAGTGAAATTATTAAAGGGAAAAGAGAGAGCTTGTTTAAACAACAGTTCTTAGAACACAATCAAATTTCTAATTGGTTAAAAGAATGGAAAGAATTAATCGAAGATCAAAATCTAGACAAAAAAGAAATAGCTTCGTCCATGGAGAGCTTAAATCCAGTCTTTATTCCCCGTAACCATCTTATAGAAAGAGCTATCAAGGCAGCAGTTGAAAATAATGATTTTTCAGAAATGAAAACTCTCTTAACTATATTAAGTAAGCCTTATGAAGAACAAAGTAAGTATGATGAATATATGAAACCACCGAAACCCCATGAAGTCGTGCATCAAACCTTCTGCGGAACTTAAGTAAAACCAAGTCTTTAAATAAAGGAAAAAACATGTCAAAAAATACACAAGTCCTAATTGATAGTCTTCCCGAAGGAAAGTTATCGGAAAGTAACTATAAATTGGTGGAATCACCTATGCCTGAGGCTTCTGAAGGTGAAGTATTGGTAAAAACAATTGCTTTTGCCATTACAGCAGGTACTAGAGCAGGACTCCAGGGAAGTGCTAGCTATGCAGGCGCTCCCCAAACTGGAATAGTCATGAATAGTCTTGGAGTTGGCGAAGTAATTGCCGGAGACAATGCTAGCTTCCCAGTAGGAATGAAAGTCCAGGCTCGGACAGGATGGCAATCTTATTCCGTGCATAAAGCTAGCGAGTTAACAGGGATCCCGGAAGGAATAGATCCTCTGCACTACCTTGGACCACTTGGCATAAATGGATTAACGGCTTACTTTGGATTGTTGGAAGTGGGTCAGCCTAAGACCGGAGAAACTGTAATGGTTTCAGCAGCTGCCGGTTCGGTAGGCCATATGGTGGGTCAAATAGCTAAGCTAAAGGAATGTAATGTTGTAGGCGTTTGTGGCACAGATGTTAAGTGTGAAAAGCTCACATCAGATTTAGGATTTGATACTGCCATCAACTACAAAGAAGCAAATTTTCGTCAGACACTTAAAGAGTCCACGCCAAATGGTGTAGATGTCTACTTTGATAATACTGGAGGAATGATATTGGGTTCAGCTTTATTCCGCATGAACACAGGTGGACGTATTGCTTGCTGTGGTGTTGTGTCTCAATACGATACCAGTTCACCCGAACCTGGTCCTAAAGGTATCCCGGGGTTATTGGTAAATAAACGCATTCAAATGCAGGGTTTTATTGTGTTTGACTTTGCAAATGAGTATGAAACAGCCCGTTCAGAAATAATTGGGTGGATAGATTCAGGGAAATTGAAAATTCTAACCGATGAAGTTAAAGGATTAGAAGCAGCTCCGGCAGCATTTGTTGACCTACTGGCAGGAGGGAATATAGGAACACGTATAGTCCGTTTAGACTCAGAATAAATTTTTTAAAGAATACTATTGTGATTAGTTAAAAGCGCTGAGAATTTCTTCATCAAACTGCTCCAACAAGTTCACGTTTCCAGAGGGGATGCCTCCAAACATAATCTCTGCTATTCCGGCCTCTTTAAATTCACCAATGCGGTCAATGATGTAATCCTTAGATCCTGCCACTGTTCCAGGCCCTAAGCCTTTAACCGCTCTATCGATTAAGTTTTGATCGTCGGTGAGATAACAGGGCATTAATAAAGTTCTTCTGATTTCGTTTGGATCACGACCCCAATCTTCACAATGCTTCTCTAGGATAGATGATTTGTTCTGATAGTGCTCCAATGACATTCCCCCACCTGCCCATCCATCAAGGTTCATCACATCGCCGTAACGAGCAAGGGTTCTAAGTGTTCTTTTGGGTCCGGTTCCTCCCACCATAATCGGAATAGGATCTTTGAAACTACCAGGAGAAAGTTGACCTTGTACAATTTGATAATGCTCACCAGTGAAGTCAACAGGCTCCTTGTTGTGTATTAGTTCACGAATTAACTGACAGGCTTCTTCAAATCTGTCTTGACGTACTTTCATTGATGGGAATTCCCATCCGTAGGCTTCGTGCTCTCTTTGATACCACCCCGCCCCTATGGCCAGCGTAAAACGACCTTCGCTCACGGTATCAATAGTCCCAGCAATTTTTGCTACATGCGCAGGATTACGATAAGTATTGCCGAGGACTAAGTTGCCTAAACGAAGTTTTTTTGTCATCCCTGCAACAGTCGCAATTGCTGAAAGCCCTTCAAAAGCTGTCAGGGCCTCTTGTTCACTATCCGCACCGGGGGGAATGTAATGATCAGCAAACCAAACACTATCCCAATTGCCTGCTTCCATTGCCATTACCGAAGCGCTTATTTCTTCCCAGCTGGTTCGATAAACATTAACCTGAACTCCAAAATCCATATATCTAAGATTAATAGTTAATTTACAAAAGTCAAAGTTGCTGAATCAATTTGTTAGTCTTCAGACAAATCTGTCTGTAGCCTGACATAATTCCTATAATGGCTGTCTTCATTACGCATTAGTTCCCCAGGTGAACCCTGTTCGAGAATAACCCCATCTTCTAGAAAAATAATTTTGTCAGCATTGGCAATGGTTGATAAACGATGGGCAATGATAATAACCAAACGATCCTTGGAAGCTTCTTTTAATGCATTGACAAGGTACTGTTCAGTTTCTGGATCAAGCGCTGAGGTGGGTTCGTCTAAAATAAGAATTTTAGATTCTCTTAACAAACCTCTAGCAATAGCTATCCTCTGTTTTTGTCCGACCGAGAGTTTACTTACTGCGGTTGAGCCAAGCTTGGTTTCATAACCTTCAGGTAGAGAGATTATAAAATCATGTATTCCAGCAATTTTGGCGACCCTTTCAACTTCAGCTTGTGAGGCTTCAGGTTTGCCAAAACAAATGTTTTCAAAAATACTTAAAGAGAAGAGTTGAGTTTCTTGAAACACGTAAGTAATTTGGCTTCTTAGACTTTCTATTTTTATATCGCGCACATCAACACCATCGATGAAAACTTCACCTTCAGTAGCCATGTGATATCTGGGCAGAAGATAGGCGAGACTTGTCTTGCCTGATCCTGTGGGTCCTACAAAAGCCATTATCTGGCCTATTTTGGCTTCAAACGAAACATCTTTAAGTGCTCTACGGCCATCTGGGTATACCAACCCAGCACCCTTGATTTCAATATCTTCATTAATCGTGTCTATTCTTAAATGACCTAAATCTTCTTCAACTGGAAGATCCATAAGAGCAAAAACCCTTCTCATGCCAGGTGCAAATCTTTGAAGGTGAATCCAAAGTGTCGCAAAAGAAATTGCAGGTCCTGCCATCCATCCAAAATAGAACATTAACGAACCATAATTGCCTGGAGTAAGATCTCCATCTATTACCCTGGAAACTACTACCCAAAAAGCGATGGTTAAGATCAACACTCCCCCTAAGCCTTGAGCATTAGCCAATAGAATTTCTACAAATACTGTAAAACGAAACCGTTTAAAAGATTCCTTACTGTCTTCTCCAAACCTCTCTCTTTCTTGATCGTCTCCTCCTAGACTTTGAACAGCTAGGATGTTATCCATTCCCTCTTCTATAGTGCTTGTAGTTACAGACCCTGAATGTCTACTTTTCTCTTGTACTCTTCTCATTGCTGAAGAGAAAGGTCCTGTAATTAGGATATAAATTGGAAATATAGCCGCTGCACACCAAATAACTTCTGGAACATGAGGAAAGGCACTCATCATAGTAGCCATAGCCACAATAAATAAGATTGTAGATAAAGTCGGTCGATTGATTATTTCGTAAAAAATTTGGTTGATAGAAGGACTGTCATACATGACTCGATAAATTGCATCGCCAATTCGCTGATCTTCTAAAGTTGTTATCGGAAGCGACTGAATACGATGAAATAACTTAGCTCTAATTAAATGATTGATAGATTGAGTTAAACGCGAGTTCATCTTATATTCGTAGTAACCAGTTATCCCGCCAGAAAAACTAAAGCCACCATGTGTCCAATTATCTTGCTGGGTAGCTGTATCATTTCCCTGCTGCATATCAGCTTCAGAAGTGTCCCTTTGTTCATTTGAATAAGCTCCAAAAAAGATTACAAGTAAAAAAGAAGAAGCTGTTAACCAAACTAAAATCTCAAAAGCTGACATATCCTGCATTAAATCCAAAATGGGATGCATGTAGGCAGGGAAGCCTAGATAACCACTTGAGCCATCTATAGGGTTACCCAAAACTACATGGTCTATCATGATTTGTAATGTCCAAGGGAGAACAAGAACCGGAAACATTAATGAAAGCAGAGTCAAACTCCATTTAATGAAAAAACGCCACTTAAAGAACCTTACAAATGACCAAGATCTAGCAAGAATGCGTAAGGTCTCTACAAAACCCATGTGGGGAAGATTTTCGTACTCAATGGTAAGATCGCGAATAGAACTCTTATCAGTTTCTTCTGCTTTTGCGTTTAAATTAATACTCATTCAGTCTCATCCCCAGATTCCTTGTTACTAAGATTAGATTCAGCGTCAACAAAAGATTTGTACCTTCCATTTTCAGTTCTCATGAGCTCTTCATGAGTACCATTTTCTACAATCTTTCCATTATCTAAATATAAGATATTGTCCGCTCTCCTTATTGTGGAAATGCGATGTGTGATCAAAAAGATGACTCGTTCCCTACCCCACATCGATAAATTTCTCATGACTTGCTGTTCAGTAACTGCATCCAATGCGGCCGTCGGCTCATCTAAGATAAGTATAGGAGTGTTTCTTACCACCGCCCTTGCTATAGAGAGCCTTTGTCTCTGGCCCGTTGACAGTTTTCCTCCTCTGTCGCTTAGAACAGTATCCAACCCTTGAGGAAGGTTATGTACATACTCGTCCATGCAAGCTATTTCAATGGCTTGATTTATGGTTGAGTCATCGGCTTCAGGCGCTACGTATCTAATGTTGTCTTTTACACTTAGAGAAAACAGAACATTTTCTTGAAGAGCAATTGCTATTTTTTCTCTTAACGAAGCAATCTGGAATTCAGTTAAAAGAGTGTCATCAATCTTTATTGACCCCGAAGAAGGCTCATACAAACGTAGTAGAAGAGACATCAAGGTTGTCTTACCTGAACCAGTAGGACCAATAATGGCTGTGATGGTGCCAGGTTTCGCTTTGAAACTAACTCCCTCTAATACTGGAACTCCTGATTCATATTCAAAATTGATATTGTCAAAACTAATCTCCCTTTCAGGTTTTATAAAAGGTTTTGCATCAGGTTCGTCTTCAATATCAGGCTCAATGTCCAGAATATCGAATACTCTGCTTAAACCCATGGCCATATCCTGCGCCGTTAACCAAAGGCGCATAAACAGCCTTACGTTATTTGAAGTCGTGTGAAACTGAGTTCTGGCCCATTGGAAAGCTCCTAAATTCCAGATTACCCAGCTTACAGCCATTAAAGCTATCAATTCGTTGGCGTAAGTTTCATTACCTTGATTTGCGCTATATCCCATAAAAAATTCTCCAGAAAGGAGAAATATTGAAGCAATGACAAACATTATTATCATTAGAAGTGCAACTAGTCTGCGCGATTGAAAGGCTGCATTCATAGCAATGACAGAGTCTTTTTCCATACCTTCTTGAATACGATCTCCGGCATCATATGCCTTGATAAGTTTGAGAGCAGCAAAAGATTCTTGGATTCTAGATGTGAGGTCTGAAGTAGTTGCCCTGTATACAAGACTTCTTATTCTCATCCTTGGCATGGCCCATCTTGCCCAGAAGATTGTTGGAATAACCAATGTCAGCGCTATTGCTCCCATTGTGGGGCTGAGGAAAGAAAGTAAGAAAAGAGCATAAACGTAATACCAAAGACTTAAAGAAAGCTCTACCAGACGTCCTATAACAGCATTAACTTGTGCACTGTCTGCATAAATTCTAAAAATTGAATCACCTGTCCTGTGTCCACTATGATAAGAAAGAGGCAATTGGTGCCACCTTCTAACAAGAGCAATTCTCATATTTTGATTAATTTGTTGCATGATCCAAACCGTGTAATACGGAACTATCATTCCTATTGGAAGGTTAAAAGCCCAAAGAGCTAAAGAGAGATAGACCCAAGACCACTTAAGGTCATGTCTTTGCTCTTGTGTTAAGGATTCAGTATTTTCAGCTCCCATTTCTGCCGCTCCGAACCATAAAGAAGATGCAACTTCCTGCTGAAGGGGTTCAGACTGCAATAAAGACATACTTAATAGGTCAGCAATTATTATTCCTAGAGGTAAAGTGACTAGACCTTGAACAGCTGCTAATAAGTAAAGATAAGTTAGATGAGAATGTAGTCTGTAGCGAGTCACAAGCTTTCCAGATTCAAACCTAAACTGGACTACCCACCCTAATCCGCAACATAGCGTAAGTAGAACCCCATAAATGATTGGTCCGGTACCGTTCAGAACTAAAATACAAAGTAACAGAGTGAAGAAAGTGCACAAAGCTAAGAAAATTGCCACAGCTGATTGCCTTACCCCAGTTAATTTACCTAATGCTAAGAGCCACATACTTAAAACCATGGAAGCAACAAAAACATAAAGTATGCTTTCAGCAGTTCCGAACTCAATATTTATAAGACCAAATGAAGGTCCTAATATAGCAATTACAGTAGCCAAAATTGGGGCATAAATTAGTCCGTAACCCTCACCTGCTAAAGGTTCAGCGACCTCTTGGCTGGTTCCATTACTTCTGGTATACCACCTGCCTAAAAAATAAGGCCTTACAAAAGGCCACGATCTAAAAAGAAGGACAATTACTTCTCGAAGACCATGGATATCTTCATCAACTGTTTTATTTTTCTCTTCAGGAATTTCTCCATCAGTTAAAAAAGGTAAAGCAACGGCACGTTTAAAGTCTTTAGGATCTAATTCTGATTTTGGTATTCGGTCACTTAGAAACCACATACCTATGGGTATAGCAATTGCGATGATCATCATCCCTAAAGAGACGATGGCAAACGCGTTCATAAGATTTCCTCTCTTTTTTCTTCTTCTTGTCTTTCCCAAGTCTCGTACATTTGAAAATAGCTTCCTTTTTTCTGAATCAGCTCTTCATGTGAACCCATTTCAACTATCTTTTGTTCATCAACTACAACTATTACATCTGCCCTTCTAGTGGTAGCTAATCTATGAGCTATTATTATTGCAGTCCTACCTTCTAATAATTTATCAAGAGCCTTTTCAATCCTAGCTTCGTTCTGTTGATCAATGTTTGAGGTAGCTTCATCAAGTATTAAAACTCTTGGCTTGCTTAGAAAAGCTCGGGCCAGAGCTAATAACTGTCTTTCACCTGAAGAAAGAGATGATCCTCTTTCATGACAATGTGTTTCCAGTCCTTCAGGAAGTCTTTTAATCATGTCTTCAATACCAACGGCTTTACAGGCTTCTACAACTTCTTCATCCGTTGCGTCAGGTCTTGCAAACAATATATTTTCTTTTATGGTTCCGTGAAATAAGAACGGCTCTTGAGGAACTATTCCAAGCTGTCTATGAAGAGACTGTAGTGAAATATCTTTTAGATTAATGTTATCAAGAGTTATAGAACCCCTAGTGGGGTCATAGAATCTACATATGAGTTTTGCAATTGTTGATTTTCCTGCTCCAGTAGGACCCACAAAAGATATTGTTTTCCCTGCTTCTATATGCAGGGAAATATTGTTTAAGACAGTAAGATCGTCTTCGTAAGAAAAACTTACATCATTAAACCTTATATCACCTTTTAACTCCTTGAGATTAAAAGCATTCTCAGACTCTTTAACACTGGGTTCTGTACCCAATAAGTCAGCAAGTTTTTTAACTGCAGCATTTCCAGATTGGAATTCATTGTAAAGTCCTGAAAGTTCATTAATAGGAATGAAGAACCTTCCTACTAAAACATTGAAGGCAACTAAGCTACCTACAGTAAAAGCTCCCTCTGGGTTTAGTGAAGGATTAACATCCTTAAGGATAAAAAAACCAGCAGTAAAAATTAATAAAGATGTGCCCGTCGTTATAAATTGTGTTCCTGAACGATAAGTTGCTTGAATTTTTGAAGTGTAATTGTTGGCGTCCCTATAATCTCCGACAACATTCCTGTGATTAATAACATTGTGTTTCATTCGGTTGAAAGAAATCACCAGACGCATTCCAGACAAACTTTCTTGGAGATCAGCTAACACATCAGCAATTCTGTTTCTGACTACCTCGTACCCTTTTTCAGAAGTTCTGCTAAACCAAAAGGTAAAACCAAACATTACTGGTGCAGAGAATACAAGCAGTATTAAGGTCAATTGAAGATTAAAGGAAAAAAGTAGAATTAAAATAAAAAACAAAGCCAGTAACTGAGCTACCAAATTAACTAAGCCTGTTTGTAATAAATTTGAAAGGGCTTCAATATCGCTGGTCATTCTAGTTAAAAGACGACCTGCTTTCTCTTCAGTAAAAAAATCTACCGAGAGCCTCTGTAAATGACTAAACACCCTGACTCTTAAATCGTACATCAGTAATTGACCTAAACGTCCTAGAAACCGAATCCTTATTCCACTTATGATTACGGCTAAGAATAAACTCCCTCCCCAAACCATTGCTACAGTTATCAAGACAGAGAAATCTTTAGGGACAATTGCTTTATCGATGGCAACTTGAACCAGGTATGGCCCTACCAACAATAGCATTTCTGTCATGGCCACTAAAACTAGTGCAAAAATGAATCTAAATTTATAAGGCGCAAGAAAACTCCACAAAGTAAAAGGGCTAGAAGAAGGACTTTTATGGGAAAAGGCTACTTCAATATCTGAGAAATCAGGTTCTTTATCTATCAATGCATTAGTTTTATCAAGCATTTCTGGAGGTATTCCAGCAAAAGGTAGGCTAGCTTCTTTACTCATCAAAACCTCCTTTAAATTCATCATTGGGAGAACCTTGGACAAGCATTTCACTTATCCTTTTTCTATACTCTTCATCAGTCTCTTCTTCCCCTTGCTCTTCTTCTATAATTTCTTTGGTTGATTGTTGGGAAAGAATTTCTGAATACCTTGGTTCGTCTCTTAATAGCTCTTCATGAGTTCCTGAAGCAATAATCTCACCTTCATCTAAGACCAATATTCTGTCAGCTAAATTTATAGTTGAGAGCCTGTGTGCAATTAATATCGTTGTTCTTTTATTTAAGAGCTTGAGTAAAGATTTATGTATTTTGGCTTCAATTTTGACATCAATTGCGCTGGTTGCGTCATCAAGGATGAGTATAGAAGGATCAACTATTAAAGCCCTTGCTATCCCCAACCGTTGCCTTTGTCCACCTGACAAAGTGTAGCCTCTCTCTCCAACTACGGTGTCATAGCCGTCAGAAGTCTGTTCAATAAAATCATGCGCTTCTGCAGCTTTTGCTGCTTGAATAATTTCATCCATCGAAGCATTAGGTCTTCCGTAAGCTATGTTGTCTCTAATGCTAACTGAAAACAGGAAAGGTTCATCTAGGACTTGTGTTACATGGTAATGAAGATTCCTGACACCCATATCCTGAACATTGACTCCATCTACAGAAATACTCCCTTTATCCACATCATAAAATCTTGAAAGCAATCTGATGATAGTTGACTTTCCCGATCCAGTTTGTCCAACAATAGCCACAGTTTCGTTAGGTTCCACCTCAAAACTCAATCCTTTTAGAATAGGTTCTTCGGCGTAAGCAAAATGGACATTTTTAAAGGAAACTTCCCCTTTTAGCTTCTCAATTTCAACTATATTTTCTTTGTCCTTAATTTCTGAAGTTTCATCAAGTATTTCGAAGATTCTTCCAGCAGAAGCTTTAGCCCGTTGTTCAAGCATAAGCATCCAACCCAAAAATCTAAAAGGCATCTGAATCATCATTAGATACATCGTAAAAGCGACTAAAGAACCCAAAGCAATCTCACCTTCAATAACTAGCCAGCCACCATATACCCATACTAAAACCGAGCCTAAGACGGAAAGGTTCTCTATTAGTGGATTGTAAAAAGCTGAAACATCCACGGATCTCACTTGTACCCATTGAAGTTTTTTAGCAGCTCGAGCTAGTAAATTAACTTGCATCATTTCCTGAGCAAAAGACTTCACTATTCTTTGGCCATTAACATTTTCATCTACTATTACAGCCACGTCGGCTTGTCTTGCCTGGGTTAACCAAGACAAGGGAAACGTTAATCTTCGTAATTTAACGCTTAGGAAAAAAACTAAGGGAATGGCAATCATCGAAGCCAAAGCTAAGGTTAGATGCACTGAGAGCATATAAATAGCAGCAAAAGCAAAACTTAAGAGACTTGTTAATAGCATTGGGGCAATCATCAAAAACATCTGAATTGTCTTGATGTCACTATTGGCTCTGGATATTAGTTGACCCGTTTGGGTTTTATCAAAAAAAGAAAAAGAGAGGGTAAAAAGATGATTGTAAACAACGGATCTTAGATCCGCTTCCAGTTGATTTGAGACCCTCCCAAGTTGATAAGAACCTACTGCGGCGCCAAAAAATCTAACAAAACTTATAATAAAAATTATAGTAACTAAGAATATGAAGTTATTTGTGTCTCCCGTTAATAAGGCAGGTTCAATTGAATCAACTAGCTTTCCGATTAAAGCTGGAACTGATACTCCCAGCATCATTGTCGTAATCATGAGTGTAATACCCATACTGAAAGACCATTTATTTGCTAATAAAATGGGTAAAACTCGGCGGAACCAATTCTTAGATTTGTCTTGGTCAATCTTTGCCTTAGGATCTGCGAATCTAGGCTTTACATTAACTGGCTCGAGGCTGGCCTCGAAATTGATTATGTCTTTATCATCTAAAGATGGGTTTAGCATGAGAAACTGTCCTTAGTTCCTCCAAATTCCTTGATCATTGGCTTGATACTTATTGACGTCTCCCGGACTACCAACTACTGCAATAACTTGTCCGTTTAAATTGGAAATCTGATATTTTTTACCTTGTATAACCAATGGCTCGAAGGAAGTTTTTTTTACAAAACTAGTAATGTACTTATAAGCTTGCCTTTCATTCATACTGCCTTTCACTTTAGTTATTTCTACGCCTTTAATTTTTCCTTTATCATTTATGTAATAGTCGAATGTAATTAAGCTTTTACCCTTTTTGGCCCCTTCAGGCATCTTAAAAACTCTTGATACATGGGAAGGCGAACAAAAGAGGATTTTACAAACGGCTGCATCACCAGATTTTTCTGATGGCCAAGCTTTTAATGCGCATGAGTCATCTGAACAATTGAGGCATGTCGTATGGTACTGACTTCTAAATTTTTTTAGATTTTCTATAACTTCTCTATCGAGCTGTTTGTCTATGGAGCAAAATGAATCAGATCCAAAGATAAGACCCGAACCAGCTAAAACTAAAACCAGTAAAAAAACTTTTTTCCCCATAACAATTACCTTACCTGCATTAGGTAAAGAGTCAAATTTACTTAGTAAGATATATCTGGTTTTTACCGTATTTAATTTCTAAGCTAAGACGATCTGACTTTCTCAAATTTTGAACAACCAAAGAGTATGAAGTATCAATCATGCTTTCTATCTCCTCCGGGGGTACTCCTCCATCTAATATCACTGTATTCCAGTGATCTTTATTCATGTGATAACCTGGAATGACAGATTCAAATATATCTCGCATAATCATGGCCTCTTCAGGCCTGCACTTAAGATTGATGTGCCCTACTCCCTCTTTATGTCTCAAGAAACCGAACATTTTATTTTTGATTTTAAAAACCGGGGTCTCGGGTCTAAAAGGGAAATCTTCTATGGCCTCAGGAAGAGACAGAAAGTAAGACCTTGCTTGTTCACCATTCATTTATTCTGGCGGAGAGGGAGGGATTCGAACCCTCGAAGGATTTTAGTCCTTACTCCCTTAGCAGGGGAGCGCTTTCAACCACTCAGCCACCTCTCCAATAATTAAATAAAAGCTTAACACAGCAATGAAACTTTTAATTTAATGTGATTTATACTCAAAAAAAGCTGTTGGGTCTCTGTTACAATGCCGATTCTACCTATATTTTAATTTTTGAAATATAAAAATTCATTAGCGTAATAGTGAACAACCAAGAAATTCACAAGGTCAAGGAAGCAAAAAATCCTTTATTAAGATTTCTTTGGGTCGGACTTGGTTGTCTTTTTGTAGGCTTAGGGGCAATTGGAGCTGTAGTCCCAGGGATGCCCACAACTGTCTTTTTAGTTTTAGCAGCAGCTTGTTTTATTAGGTCTTCTCAAAGACTTTATGATTGGCTAATTAGCAATAAAACTTTTGGTCCCTATTTAAAAGATTACAGAGAGGGCAAAGGAATTCCTCGTAGAGCTAAAGTATTAGCTTTATCTATGATAGTTATTTTTGTTAGCTTTGCGGTTTTTTATGCCATAGAAGTTACACAAATAAAGATCTTGGTAGGCTTTATTGGCCTTATCGGATTCTTATTTGTATTCTTTAAAGTACCGGCAGCAAAGACCTAGAACTTATATCTAAAAGAAGCATTTATAGATCTTCCAGGCTCACCAAATAAATCTAACTCTTCATCATTCTCAGGTAACTCAGCCACTGAAGCCCATCTTATATACTTTTTATCTGTCAAATTCTCAACAGATACTCTTAGCTGAAAATTATCGTTATGGTTATAAAAACCAAATACATCAATCAGGCCATAACCAGAAGTTGTAGCTCTTGGAGTGCACTCATTACCTGGTGTTCCACATTCATGCCCTATTCCCACTGTCGGGACACCACTTAAACCATTTTTACTTGAATCCACTAGATTGACTAATCCTTGTAGACCCCACTTTTCATTAGATGATATCCAGTCCAGTCCAACAATAAGTTCTTTAGGGTCAACTTCAGCTATGTCTTCTCCTTCATCATTTTTTCCTGAACCAATTGACCCAGCAAATTTAGCATTAAGATTTTCTGAAATGTTTCTATCATATTCAAATTCAATGCCTTCAATCTCAACACCTTCATGATTGTCGTACTGATAGATAACTAAACCCAGTGGTGAAAATCCAATAGCTTCTGCATTTATAAAATCTTTAACTTTATTTCTATAAACAGCTAATTCCCACTCTCCTTGATCTTGCTGACCTCTCAAGCCTATTTCATAACTTTTACTGGTTTCAGATTTTAGGTTTGGATTAGGTCTAACCGTATATCTGTAAGCAAAATTAGTGAATACAGTATTTGCACTCTCGTAATCAGGGGCCCTGAATCCCTCACTGTATTGACTGTAGAAAGTTAAATCAGGAGATATGTCATAGAGGTAACCTACCTTAAGAGAAGTTTCTGAATCGCCTACGTCTTTAATCTGATATCCCAAAGAATTACCATTGAGAAAGTAAGAATCTATAGAGGTATTGAGCTCATAATCATCATATCTGAAACCTAATGAAAGTATCTGACTGTCAGAAAGGTTGATACGGTCATTAAAGAAAAAAGCTTTTCGAACTGATTCAGAATCTGGAAAAGTCTTATTAGGGTAATTTTCTCCATCGACTGTAAAAGACATTGTGCCTGTAATCAGATTAGTTTCAGATCTCATTCTTGGCCTAGTTGTATCTGTTCTCTCGTAATCCAAGCCATAAACCATTTGGTGTTTTGTTAATGTTTTATAGGCCTGTAAAGTCATTCCTTTAAGGGATTGATTAAACTCAAAATCACTAGTTCTCATTGTTGGGGTAGGAGCTGCCTGCATTCCATTAAGAAAAGAAACTTGTTGTTGTACAGTCAGCTGTCTCTGCTCAGTGTCTTGCTTGTAGACAGTAAAACTACCTGTATCCAATAAGTTAGAATTTTTTGGGGATAGATCAATTTTAAAACTAACTCGGTCTCTTGAGCCTTCATCTTCTCCTAAAGACGATGAAACTGCTCTTGGAGCTGGGAAATAAACAAACCCTTTTTCCGTATTAACCATCCAATCCCCATCCCATTCCTGCATATCAGCTACTAAACTGAGAACGGTTGTTTCTGAAGAGTGAAAAATAGTCTTAGCTAAAAGGCTCTTCTGGTTACCCTCAAAAGGGTTGGCTTCTAGGCTAAAGCCATCATGTATTTCTGTTTCGTTAAGGCCTCTGCGAACAAGCTGAAGAAGACCTTCAATATTTTTTCCCGCAGCAGCTGTCAGAAAGTTAATCTTTTCTTGCTTATTTGATTGTTGTGTAGATGCATTAATCGAGAAGTATCTACCGTCTTCCTCAACCAAATCAGAGGGATCTTTTGTGACATATGAAATAGCTCCAGCTAAACCATCGGATCCATATTCTACTGAACTAGGACCTTTCATAATCTCTACTTTCTTCAATAAATCGGTATCAACAATATCTCTTCCATAGCCTGTGTATGAATCAGATATTCTTTGACCATCAATTAGATAGATGGCACCTCCATGGATACCTCTTATATGTAAATCCTGTGTGAAAGAACGTCCATATTGATTTTCTTTATGGGCTGAAACTCCTGGAATGAATCTTACTAATTCAGCCAGACCATCAATCATCTTGAGATCAAGATCTTGTGAACTTATTGAATCAACTGATCCTATAACTTCACTCGCAACCGTAGGTATTCGAGAAGAGATTACTATTAGTTCTTCGTCAACAGTTTCCAAGTGCTCTTCGTCAGCTGAAACTATTGTAAAAAAGAGAAGTAAGAAACAAGAAAAAACCCTCTGCATATTAGTCATTTGTAATCCTGTTTATTGTTTAAAAAAGTTAACACTGGTTGGGTTTTGAAGCGGCATTATAATTTTTTTATTAAAAAAAATAACTATATTTTTAATCTTAAACCAAAAACGGTTGTCCTTGGTTTTTGTGCTCTTGCTCCATTTTTAGGAGCCCTTGCAATGATATCTTCTTCATTAAAAATATTTTCAACTATCATGTAGACATCAAGGCTTTTATTGATTTGTTTTGATAATGACATATCTACAATTCTGTACGAGTCTATTTCGGTTCCTGAAGAACAATTTGCTACTGAACAAGTATTTCCATAAGCATACAGCGTGGCATCACCACTAAATCCTGAATTAGTTCTAAATCCACCTCTTATAGCTAGTTGAGAATCAGGTAAGTCAGGAATGTCCATTCCTGCATTTACATCTCCCCAGAAGGAACTAGAGAAAGTATTATCAAAGCTTGCATCAGTAGAAGTGTAGATAGCACTGATTGGATAAGTTACTCCGGCTTCTGAAATGATTTCTGTTTGAGCTGTTAATTCCAATCCACTTATTGAAGCCGCTCCGGCATTGAAGGAATCACCAATCTCACACTCTCCTACAGCACCTCCAGATGCGGTACAACTTCCAAACATGTTTTGATAATCAGTATCAAAATAAACTAGCTCAACGAAAGTAGAGCCTTGTATGTACCTCATACCCAATTCCATATTATCCGCTTCTTCTGGATCTGCCCCTCCGCTGGTGGGAGTAAATCCTTCATGAAATCCTAAAAATACTGAAGTACTGTCATTTACTTCATATGTTGCACCAAATCCAAATAAGCTATTATCTGAATCGGCTAACTTCTTTGGGTATCCTTTTTCAGTATTTATTGCACTTCTAACTGAGTCTACATACCTTTTTTGTGTAATCTCCCAGTTTTCAGTTCTAAATCCAAGGCTTAAGGATAAGGATCCTATATTTACTTCTTCATTTACATAAAAGGCAGTGGCCTCTGCTTCAGTGACCCTGTTATTAGAGCTATAACCTGGAGCGGAACCTTCACTGAGAGTACTCAGATTTCCTCCTGACCAAGTAGCATATTCATATATTTGAAAACGATCCTCTGAATCTTCAGTTGATCTATATCCTGCTGTAAAAGTCTGTTTGTCTGTACTGTATTGAATTTTTATATCAGTACCTTCTGAAATATAAGCTCTATTATTATTCTTAAGCTTTATTTCTATAGCCTGAGAGTTGGTCCCCTGTAATATAGACCTTGCATCAAGATTTCCTGTATTTGCTGCTGCTATTATGTTGTTTATGCCATTTCCCAATCCATATACCTTACCGTTATCTATCTTATCTACCTTAAACCAATTTCTTGCGAATTCATTCTCATAGATCGTGGCACTAAATTCTAAGTCTCCCAAATCAGCTATATAATTTAAAGAAAAGGTATCGTGGGCATTATCCATATTGTCATAAGCAGTTAATCCATATCTTTCATGTGGATCCCTTCTAAAATCAGCTTCAGCCAATCCTACGTAAGATTGATCAGATGATTCATCAGAATCTTGGTATTTGAGGTTTAATTCATGATAGATTCCTTCTGATTCAGGATCTGAGTTTAGTCTTAATTTGACGACAACATCATCTTTATCAAAACCGGTGTTTTCGTTTGAATTCATAATTGAATCAAACCCATCGGTCTTCCATAAATGGGACTCTATTAGAAAAGCTACATTGTCTTGAACAACTCCATAATGAAAATGGGTTCTGCTGGTTTGGTCTACACCAAGCTCTTGGTTAAATAGACCTCCAGTTTCATCAGGTATAGGTGTACTCAGTAAATTTATAGCACCACCTACTGTATAGGGTCCTTGAGTTATAGCTGCAGGTCCTTTCAGAACTTCAATACCGGCTATTCTTGGTGTTGTAGGAAAATAGTAAGCAGAAGAAGAGGCATAAGGAGCAGGAGCAATTAATACCCCATCCTCCATCAAGGTTACTTTACCTGATCTATCTGCGTAGGTTCCTCTTATACTAATATTTGGCCTTAGACCATAACCCTCTTCGGGACGAAAATTTATACCAGGGACTGTTGACAAAATTTTATGGATATCTGTGTATTCATAAAGCTTAAGGTCTTCAGTTGTAATCACAGAAGCTGAACCCGCAATTTCTAGGGCTTCTTCTTGTGATCCAATAATCTCAATAACTTCAATTTCTACATTTTCAGAGGCTGCATCATCCGAAGCAGCATAAAAAGAAATAAAAGTAACAAATAAAAATAAGATGAGTCTGTTCATGCTTTGTATCCAAATGTTAATAATAATCATTCTCATTCTAAATGAGAATGATTACTATTTACAAGTGAAAAATGCTTACGATGAAAAATAAAATTTACGCCAAAGACTCAAACCGAAGAATAAAGACAAGAACCACAAAATTAATTCCACCCAATTAGGGTTACTGTTGTAGCCAAAAAAACCTTTTAGAAAAACACCCACTCTACCCTTGTCATGAAGCCAATGAGAATATTGGTTCTTACCATGAAGGTTATAACTATAAAAAACCTCTTTGTCATTTTCATCTAAGGTCTGTTTGGGGATATGTACATTCCAAACTCTTACAATTTGATCTTTAGCTTTTAGAGTCGTGCCATCTTCAAGTTGTTTATCTTTAAGGCCTACCCAATCTAGGTGATCCCCTTTTACCAAAAACTCCTCTGCTTCGTGTGTTCCGTAGGTCACCATCCCGGACGCAAAAAAGACAAGAAGAAGTGTTGTGACCCTAAAGAAAGAAGTTAAATCTACCTTTCTACCCTGCATTACGACTAAGTAGCCTAAGAAGATAGCCAGAATCATTCCAGAGAAGAAACCAATGTAAGAAAAACTTCCAAGAATGGAAAAACTACCCATTAAAAATATAGCCGTTTCAAATCCTTCTCTAAGAATAGCGAAGAAGACTAGAAAGAATACACCCCATCCTGCTGTTTTTAATGCACTAGAGGTTTGACCTTCAAGAACCTCTCTGTCACTCACTTTCTTTGCTAACCAAAAAATTACATACCAAAGTAGTCCTGCAGTTATATACATCAAAGTAGCTTCAACCAGTTTTTCTATGGAAGCATTACCGATCGACTCTTTTATACTGTTTAGAAATAAAGCCACCAAAAGGCTTGCGACTAAGGAGGCCCCTACTGCATACCAAAGTTGCAGAACCTCTTTCTTAAGTCCTTGTTTAGAAATAACTGTATAAATTATTCCTACAATCAGAGCAGCTTCTAGGGTTTCTCTAAATGTAATGATAAATTCATTCACAAACGAGAATGGTAATCATTATTGTTTAATTGGCAAGTTTTTAATTGTCGTGCGAACTATGGAGATCTTTTTCTATGTCTTCGTGATCACCTACCATGATGTGTTGTTCACTCTTGGTCACATACCTCTCTAATAAGGGGATACCTAGTAAAGGAATTATTCCTCCAAAAACTATGCCGAGTGCTGCCGAACGCATCGTTGGATCTAAAGCTGCTGCTATTAAGTCGGCAAAGATATGTGCTATCACTGCCCCGATGATACCTGCAATATGACCATTCGAAGCCAGTTTAAGAAGTCTATTTATACTCCAACCGCTGTAATATCCTATGATTAAGATACTGACATGCACTAAACCAAAGATGAAGCCTCGCATCACCCCCTGATCAAGTTCCAATATTTCCATTTAGGTGTCTAAATTTTTATCCAATTGAAAAGTATCATGAAGGGCATTGACCGCCTTTTCCATTAAGTCTTTTTGGATTACAACTGATATTTTTATCTCAGAAGTTGTGATCATGAGAATATTAATTTCATGATCTGCGAGAGCCTGGAACATCTTACTTGCAATACCAGACTGGCCTCTCATACCCCTTCCCACTACACTAACTTTGGCTATATTATCGTCTACTTCAATAGAACCGCCGCCCAAGGATTCAGAGGTCTCTTTTAAAATCTCCTCAGCTGAAGAAGCATCAGTTTGGTCAACCGTAAAGGTAAAGTCAGTTGTATTATCAGCACTAATATTTTGAACAATCACATCAACATCTATACCAGCATCACTTACAGGGCCTAAGATCTTTGCAGCAACACCGGGAAGATCGGGAACCCCCCTTACTGTTAATTTAGCCTCTGTATCTATGCTACTAATACCTGAAATTACCGGTCTCTCCATGTCCTCTTTCTCCTCGACTAAAGTACCTTCACCTTCTGAAAAGCTTGAAAGAACCCTTATGGGCATATCATGTTTACTGGCATATTCTACCGCACGTAACTGGAGAACTTCAGCTCCAGTACTTGATAGTTCTAGCATTTCATCAAAAGAAATTTGATCTAAAAGCCTAGCTTTAGGACAAATTCTTGGATCAGTAGTAAATACACCATCCACATCAGTGTATATCTGACACTCATCTGCCTGAAGAGCCACTGCAATCGCCACTCCAGTGGTATCAGAGCCTCCTCTTCCTAGAGTTGTTATATCCCCTTCTTCATTCATACCCTGAAATCCTGTGATGACTGGTATGACGCCTTTATCTAACTGTTTAATTAATTTTTCTACTTTTACATCTACTATTCTAGCTCTGCCATGCATTTTATTAGTCTTAATGCCTAGTTGGTAAGCGGTATAGGACTTTGCTTTCAAATTTCTCTTACCCAGAACCATGGCCATCAAAGCAACCGATATCTGTTCTCCGGTTGAAACTAAGGCATCGTATTCCCTGAGGTTCGGTTCTGTTTGAATTGATTTAGCAAGATCAATTAGTCTATCGGTTTCCTCTCCCATGGCTGAGAGCACAACAACGACTTTATGACCTTCTGAAATAGTCTTTGCAATAATGTCTGCAACAACTTCAATACGCCCTGCATCGGCAACCGAAGTGCCACCAAATTTCTGTACAAGCAGTTTTTCCATAGCTGTTAACCCAAAAAGGGTGGGTATTCTATAGCACTAAGAATTTAAAGAAACTAGAAATTCTGAAAGAGAGGCTAAAGCAATGTCTATGTCTTCAACATTCTCTATACCACCTTGAGAAAAATCTGAACGTCCGCCACCACTGCCACCTAAGAGGTTTACCATGTGGTTCATCACTTTTCTTGCATCTACTTTTTCTAAATCTTTATGCCTAGCGATAACGATAGGAATCTTATCTTCGAAAATAGAAATCAGCACTATCAAAGAATTTTTTTCTTTATTTCTGAGCTGGTCAGCAGTTTCTCGTAACGCAGATGAATCTAGGCCCTCCATCTTGTGGGCAAAGACTTTTATGCCTTCAATTTCTTCAGACTCAAGTGATAAGTCTGAAGCTGTAGCTGACAAATTACTTGATTTAAGTTTGTCGACTTCTTGTTTGAGTGATTTATTAGCATCAATGAGTTGGGATACTTTTTCTGAAACCTGTTCTGAAGAAGTGTTCAGCTGGAGAGCTAGTGAGTCTAAATTATCATGACTGTCTTGTGAAAGATTTAGAGCGGCTTCCCCTGTTAGAGCTTCTATTCGACGTACACCTGCAGAAATGCTAGTTTCTGCCATTACCTTAAAATAACCTATGTCCCCTGTTCTTTGTACATGAGTACCGCCGCAAAGTTCTACAGAGAAATCGCCACCCATAGACAATACCCTTACTTGCTCACCATATTTATCCCCAAAGAAAGCTAAGGCTCCTTTCTTTTCAGCCTCTTTGATGGGCATGGTTTCAGTAATGGTTTCACTATTAGCTCTTATTTCTGAATTAACTATTGCTTCAATTTGTTTTATCTCTTCTTTAGAAACTTGTTTCTTATGAACAAAATCAAACCTTAGCTTGTCTTCATTTACCAAAGACCCTCTCTGTTCTACATGGTCACCCAAAACAGTCCTTAAAGCAGAGTTAAGCAGATGAGTTGCAGAGTGATTTAATACAGTTTTACTTCTAGCCTGTTGATTTATCTTGGCAACTACTGAATCACCTTTAGAAGCACTTCCTTTAGACAAGGACCCAACATGACCAACATGGTCTCCGATCTTTTGTGTGTCCTTTATTTCGAATTCAAATTTATTTCCGGTCAAAACCCCAGTATCTCCTACTTGGCCTCCCGATTCTGCATAAAAAGATGTCTTATCCAGAATTACAACAACTTCTTGGTTTTTCTTTATTTTTTCTTGCGCTTTACCGTCTGAAAGAGAGACTAATTCTACTATTTTTGCTTTAACTTCATCTTTTTCGTACCCAACGAAATTAGTACTGCCTTTTAAATTAAGAGATTCTGGAATAACTGATCCAAAAGTACTCGCTTCTCTTCCTCTTTCTTTTTGTTTAGTCATGGCCTCTTCATACCCTTTTAAATCAACCTTTAAGTTATTTTCTCTGGCAAAATCTGCTGTCATATCAGGGGGAAACCCGTAAGTATCATATAACCTAAAAATGAGCTCCCCTTTAATAGTTTTTCCTTTTAAGTTTTTAACTTCTTCTTTTAGAAGACCCATACCTTGGACCAAGGTTGATGCAAATTGTTCCTCTTCTTGAAGAATATTAGCTTTTATAAGCTTGCTATTTTTCTTCAAAATAGGGTAAGCATTACTCATTTGTTTCACTAAAGTTGGCACCATAGAAGACAATACTGGTTGCTTTGATCCTAGCTTGTCAGCATGCCTCAAAGCACGCCTTATAATTCTTCTTAATACATAACCTCTTCCCTCATTGGAAGGACTGATTCCATCTGCTACTAGAAAAGCACTCGCTCTTAGATGATCTGCAATGACTTTTAAAGAAGGATCATTTAAGTCTTTAGTGCCACAGATACTTGCAGCTTCTTTGATTAAAGGTGCAAACAAGTCTGTTTCAAAATTATTATGCTTTCCTTGTAATACCGCCGCCATTCTTTCTAAACCCATTCCCGTATCCACACACGGGTTAGGAAGTGGGCTTAAAGTTCCATCTTTTGAACGATCAAACTGCGCGAAAACTAAATTCCAGATTTCTATAAATCTATCGCCTGGATTTGCACCCATGGCAGGTGGGGACCCTTTAACTTCAGGACCATGATCGTAATATATTTCACTACAAGGACCGCAAGGACCCGTGTCCCCCATTGTCCAAAAGTTTTCTTCTTCGTCTAGGCGGGAAATTCTGTCTGCAGGTATCCCTATTTCTTCCTTCCATATAGCTTCTGATTCATCATCATCTTTAAAAACTGTTACCCACAGTTTGTCAGCAGGAAGGGAGTATTTGTTGGTTAATAGATCCCAAGCAAACTCAATAGCTTCCCTTTTGAAATAATCTCCAAAACTAAAGTTACCTAACATCTCAAAAAAAGTGTGATGCCTAGCTGTGTAGCCTACATTTTCTAGGTCGTTGTGTTTTCCTCCCACTCGTAAGCATCTTTGAGAGCTGACAGCTCTTGTATAAGGTCTTTTTTCCACTCCCAATAAGACATCTTTAAAAGGAACCATGCCTGCATTGGTAAACAATAATGAAGGGTCATTTTGTGGGATTAAAGAACCACTATCGACTAATTCATGGTCCTTTGATATGAAATAGTCAAAGTAAGTTTTTCTTATTTGCTTGGTTTTCACACTAATCTCAAAAAGCTTAAACTTCTAAAAAATCTCCGCAAAGAAGTTCTTCATAGACTGCCAAGACCTATCATTTGCAGACTTGTTGAACTGGGTACCTAGGTTTGGATCATTTGCATCCGGATTGGTAAAGGCATGATAGGTTCCCCCATAACTATGTAATTGCCAATCTGCTTCTGCTTCGGTCATTTCTTTTTGAAATGTATCTACCATATCAAGAGGCACCATTGGATCTCTTTCTCCATGCAAAACTAAGACTTTAGCTTTGATTCCTTTTTCTGAAATATCAGAAGGCATCAAAAGACCGTGAAAACTCACTACTCCACTCAAATCTTCTCCAGACCTAGCCAGATCAAGCACAACTAATCCCCCAAAGCAGTACCCGATAGCAGCAGCTCGACTCGAATCAACTCCTGGTAAGTTCTTTCCGTAATTTAAGGCCGAAACAATACGATCCTTCAACATGTCTCTATCGCTTACTAGCGGGGTCATCAGCGATTCATTTTCTGCTGTGTCTGCTCCTACTTTTCCATTTCCGTACATATCTACAGCAAATCCAACATACCCTAAAGCAGCGAGCTCTTCAGCCCTTTGATGAACAAATTCATCTTTACCCGCCCAAGTATGAGCTATTAATACTAAAGGAGCATTCTCTGCATCTGGAAAAGCTACATAGCCTTTTAAATCAATGTTTTTGGCTTGGTAATTAACTGTTTCTGTCTTCATAAATTAGTCCTCCACTTTAGTTAATTCTACTTTAAATCTTTTGTAATTCTGCACGTAATGCTGGGCAGAAAGCAACAATCCCTTCTTTTTATCTTCGTCAAGGGATCCTTTAATTTTTCCTGGTGAACCCATGACAACAGATCCATCGGGTACTTCCATGCCTTCAGTGACTAAAGCATTGGATGCAATTAAACAACCGGATCCTACTTTTGCGCCATTTAACACCACCGCATTTATGCCAATTAAACTCCCATCTCCTATGCTACAGCCATGAAGCATGGCTTGATGACCTATTGTTACATCTTTTCCTATTTCTACCGGAAAACCCAAATCAGTATGGACGACTGCTCCATCCTGAACATTACTGCCTTCTCCCACAGTAATCAGTTCCGTATCACCTCTTAAGACAGCTCCAAACCAGACACTGGCATCTCTACATAACTTGACCTTGCCTAATACTATAGCCGTCTCAGCAATATAAAAATTATCTCCGTCTGTCTCAACAGAGTATTCCCCTAGATCAAACTTCATCCTTCCTCTCCTTCTATTTTACTTGGTAAAGACATATCAATCTTCGCATCTAGAGCTCTATTCAAAAAATTAACTGTAATCATAGCGGTTAAGCCCCAAATTACGTAGGAACTATACTTGTAAGCAGGCATATAAAAAGTTTCTCCGTTTCTATTTACTTCATCATTTCTATATCTTTTGTCCTTTAAAAGAAAAGAAAGTGGCACTCTAAAGCATGCCTCGATTTCTTCTGAGCTTGTATTAAGCTCAACATCGCCAGGAATAACACCCACAAAGGGTGTAACACTGACATTAAACCTACTAACCATGGTATCTAGAGATCCTAAAATTTTTACACAATTCTGTGGTAGACCTATCTCTTCTTCTGATTCTCTTAAAGCAGTTATTATCAAAGAAGTGTCTGATTCTTCTTGCATTCCACCTGGAAAAGAAACCTCTCCTTGATGAGAAGAAACCTTATTTGACCTCAAAGTGTAGATGACCTCAGGGTTTTCTTCATCTGTTAAGGCTATAAGTACAGCTGCTTTAGGTAAATCTGATTTAGGATCAGATTGTTTCAATGACAACTGATCTAGCCAAGTTGATTCTTTTTTATTGAGGTTGTCCTCTATTTTTTTGAGCATGGATAGTTAATTTTTAACTTACATAATAGTTTATACTTCCGAAAATCAAATCAAAATAATCCTTAACAAATGAAATATTGCAGCAGTTGTGGCAGTGAGGTGGAGCTTAAGATTCCAGAAGGTGACAATCTACCAAGATATTGCTGCACAAGTTGCGACGATATTCATTATCAAAACCCCAAAATTGTGACTGGTACCTTACCCATAAAAGAAGAAACAATTCTTTTGTGTAAACGGGCTATTCATCCTAGACAAGGTTTATGGACATTGCCTGCTGGATTTTTAGAAAACGGAGAAACTATAGAGCAAGGAGCCTTCCGCGAAACTCTTGAAGAAACAAGCACTGAGGTAAAGATGGATCATCTTTATGCAATTTTTAATATTCCTCAGATCAGTCAAATCTATATGCTTTTTTTAGCAGAGGTTGTTGCAGAAGACTTTGGTCCAACTTCTGAAAGTCTTGAGGTAAGATTATTTGAAGAAGACAGTATTCCTTGGGAAGAACTTGCTTTCCCGTTTGTGCCTTTGGTCCTGAAGCATTATCTGAATGACAGGAAAAATAACAAATTTGATTTAAGAATTGAGACCATAGAAAGGCCAGCTAAAAAACCTAACCAATAAACTCTCTGGCATTTAAAAAGAACTTAATCCACGGACTGTATTCATCCCAATCCTCTGGTTTCCAAGAATGTTGTGCAGATAAAAATGATCTCTCTGGGTGCGGCATCATTAAAGTTATTGTTCCTAAAGAATTTGTTACTCCTGCTATACCTGACAAAGAGCCATTCGGATTATTAGGGTAGGCCTCTGTTGTTTGACCTTCATCATCAGCATAAGTTATAGGCACTAACCCTCGATGAATTAATTTATCTATTTCACTTCTGGCTAAACTGACTTGGCCCTCTCCATGTGCAACTGCTACGGGCATAACTGAATTCTCCATATCTTTAAAAAAGATTGAAGGTGATTTATTAACCAGCAATTGGATTAATCGTGCTTCGAATTTTTCAGATTCATTTCTTACAAACTTGGGCCATAAACCAGTGTCAGGTATAAGCTCTGATAGAAGTGCCAACATTTGACAGCCGTTACAAACCCCCAAAGTAAATACATCTTCTCGACTGAAATAATTTATAAAATCTCGACTTAATTTATCATTGTAAAGAATACTTGTAGCCCAACCTTCACCCGCTCCTAGTACATCGCCGTAAGAAAATCCTCCACAAGCCACTAAACCACTAAATTCCTCTAACTTTCTCTTACCTTTTATTAAATCTGTCATATGAACATCAATACAAGAGAATCCCACCCTATCAAAAGCAGCTGCCATTTCTACTTGCCCATTAACACCTTGTTCTCTAAGTATTGCGATTTGAGGTTTTCGAGATGAAGGTATTAATTTTTTTGGGATTTCAAATGAAACCTTGGGATTTAATCCTTTTCTTTTGTCGTCAGTATCAAACAAATACTCGTCATCAGCAGTCTCAGGATTGTCTCTAAGAGATTGCATTTTATGGCTCACGAAGTTCCATTCTTTAAGAAGATCACTTAACTTCCATTCGAAAGCTAAACTCTCATGTTGATAGACTTTAATGTCCTTTGATTCATTTGGTGAAGCAATACTGTAAATATGATCTTTTAAACCTACTTCAGAAACTAAATTGATAACCTCTTCTGTATTTTCAGTTGGAACTTGAATTACCATTCCCAATTCTTCGTTAAATAAAAATTCTAGTATTTGTTTATTAGTTTCGCAAACTTCATCTAGCTTTATATCAAGTCCACTTCTTCCACAAAAAGCCATCTCTAGAAGACTGCAAATTAAACCGCCGTCAGATCGGTCGTGGTAGGCGATAACCTTCTTTTCTTTTATAAGCTGATGCATAACTTTTACTAATTCAGGCATTTCATTTACACACTCAACATCTGGAACTGATCCTAGGAATTGAGAAGATACTTGGAAAGCAATACTTCCTCCCATTCTTTTCTTTCCTTTTGCTAGATCAATAAAAATTAGTTCTGAAGATTTGCTGGATGTTAAGTTAATCTGTGGAGTGATTGCTAAATTTACATCTTTAAGTGGAGCAAAAGCTGAAACTATTAGGGATAGAGGAGAAGTAACTGAATGTTCATTCTTTTCTTCATCACGCCAACTAGTAGCCATGGATAAAGAATCCTTACCCACAGGTATACATATATCCCACTTAGGACAAAGATCCATGCCAACTGCCTCAACTGCTTCATAAAGATCTTGATCTCCTTTTAACTTATCTGGTGCACCCATCCAATTTGCAGAAATTTTTATGTCTGAAAGTTGCTCTATTCCTGAAGATATAATGTTTGTAACTGCTTCACCTACTGCCATCCTAGAAGCAGCTTTCGAATTAATAATTGCACAAGGGGTTTTTTCGCCAATTGCCATTGCTTCTCCAGTGGAGGAGAAAAAACTAGAAAGAGTTACAGAATTATCTGCCACTGGAACTTGCCAAGGGCCTACCATTTGATCCCTTGATATTAAACCTGTTATTGATCTGTCCCCAATTGTTATCAAAAAACTCTTGCTTCCTACAGCTGGATGTCGCAAAACACTTCTTAGTAAAGAATTAATATCTTGATCAAGAGGCTTGGACTCAGTAATTTCTTCCTTTTCTCTTGTAAACTTCCTGACCAATTTTGGTGTGTTTCCAAAAAGAGTCTCCAGAGAGATGTCGATTGGATAATTATCAAATAGTGAATCATGTACTTTGAGGTCATTTCCTTCCGTTATTTCTCCTAGAACTGCGACAGGGCACCTTTCCCTTTCACATATATCTAAGAATCCTTTTAATTCTTTAGTCTCTATGGCCATTACGTATCTTTCTTGAGATTCATTGCACCAAATTTCCATAGGCGACATATCTGGTTCGGCATTAGGGATGTCTCTAAGTTGTATTAAGCCCCCATGTCCACTATCTTTTATTAGTTCTGGTATAGCATTAGATAGACCCCCTGCACCTACATCGTGAATAAATAAAATGGGATTTGAGTCTCCTCTCTGCCAGCAATTATCAATAACCTCTTGGCACCTTCTTTCCATTTCAGCGTTATCTCTCTGAACAGAAGCAAAATCTAAGTCCAATTCAGCTTCTCCAGATAACAAAGAGGATGCAGAACCCCCGCCTAACCCGATTAGCATAGCCGGTCCACCCAAAACAATTAGTTTAGAGCCAACCGGTACTGAACTTTTCTTTACATGAGAGTCTCTTATGTTGCCTAAACCTCCCGCAAGCATAATAGGTTTGTGATAACCATAAGTATTCTCATTAATTTCCATTTCAAAGGTACGGAAGTAACCCAATATATTAGGTCTGCCGAATTCATTGTTGAAAGCAGCTGCTCCGATTGGGGCTTCTAGCATTATCTGTAAAGGTGAACAAATTCGATCGGGTTTATTCTCTTTCCCTTCCCATTTTTCTTCAAAATTAGGAATCCTTAAATTTGAAACACTAAAACCACATAGACCTGCTTTTGGCTTTGCTCCTCTTCCAGTCGCACCTTCATCCCTAATTTCTCCACCTGAACCTGTTGAAGCACCTGGAAAAGGTGAAATAGCAGTTGGATGATTATGCGTTTCTACTTTTGTTACCAAATGTATTGGCTCTTCTTCAGTTTTATAGATGGATGCAGGATTTGGAAAAAATCTCTTAGCTTTATGGCCCTTTAGTATTGCAGCGTTATCTTCATAAGCTGAAAGGACTCCATGGGGACTTTTTTTATAAGTATTACGGATCATGTCAAAAAGACTCATTGAAAGAGTTTGACCATCTATTTCCCACTGAGCATTAAAAATCTTGTGCCGACAATGTTCAGAATTTGCCTGAGCAAACATCATAAGTTCAGCATCAGTCGGATTTGATTTTTTTTCTAGGTAACTGTTGTACAAATAATCTATCTCCTCTTCACTTAAAGCTAAACCCAAAGAGCTATTTGCTTCTTGTAAAGACTTTTTTCCTTTTTCAAAAATATCAATGCTAAGAACTGACTTGGGCTGAGCTTGTTTGAATAATTTCTGAGCATCTGAAACTGTTGTTATGACAGTTTGGGTCATTCGATCATATATTTTTTTACCTATCTCATTAAGTGATTGTTCTTTCAAATCGGATTGAGTTTCCAAGGTAAAACATAAGCCTTTTTCAATTCTTTTAAGAGGTTTAAGACCTGCATTAGAAAGAATGTCTGTAGCTTTTGAAGACCAAGGTGAAATAGTGCCTATTCTAGGAATCAAAATAAATTGATCTGCCTTTAGCTCTCTCTTTACGACTTGAGCCTTTAAAATTTTACTAAGTCTATCTTCTGTTTGAATTCTTAATTCATTACTATCCTCTGATAGAGAGCAAAAGAAAAAATCTTCACAATTTATTGATTGGATGTCAGAAAAATCTCTTTTGATAAGTTCTACAAGAGCTTTTAATCTAAACTCAGAAAGACCTTGTTGCCTCTTTAAAGCAACGAATGAGGAAAGCTCGTCTTTCGTTGAAACCATTGAGTTTTGAGGG
>Ga0209034_10000210_pt1 | contig 30133 bp, 32 predicted proteins | sample MarorgKNORR_S2LV_2_FD_188219 | JGI IMG/M metagenome (GOLD analysis project Ga0209034, IMG submission 188219) | Marine microbial communities from the Southern Atlantic Ocean, analyzing organic carbon cycling - 250m_A/KNORR_S2/LV (SPAdes) (version 2) | ecosystem: Environmental > Aquatic > Marine... | reverse complement strand
TCCAGTTCCCGTTGAAGCAGCACCTGCGACTGTATTTGATGAAGTCACATATGGATAGGTTCCGTGATCAATATCAAGCATACTGCCTTGTGCGCCTTCGAATAAAACATTGGATTTATTTTTAAGCATGGTATTAATTACATTTGTAGTATCAGTAACAAAAGGCTTGATAGTATCAGCAAATGACAACCATAAATCTTCAACTTTCTCAGGGTCTTCTGTCTTTTCCTGATATAGATTTTCCAGAATAAAATTATGATAGGACATAAGATTACTAAGTTTTTGTTTAAATATCACTGGATCTAATAAATCCATAAGATGCACAGCTCTTCTTGCTACTTTGTCTTCATAGGCTGGTCCTATCCCTCTTCCTGTGGTTCCTATGGCTTTTTTGCCTAGTGCGTTTTCTCTAGCCTCATCTAATAAAATATGGGTGGGAAGTATTAATGGACATTGAGAACTAATTAAAAGTTTATTTTCTATATTAATATTTTTTGTTTGAAGTGATTTAATTTCTTCTAAAAGAGTTGGAATATGAAGGACAACCCCATTACCAATAATACATTTTGCATCATTAAATATTCCTGAAGGTATTAAATGGAGTACAGTTTTCTGGCCATTGATAACTAAAGTATGTCCTGCATTATGACCACCTTGAAAACGAACGACCGCTTCAGCTTGGTTAGTCAGTAAATCAATAACCTTGCCTTTACCTTCATCACCCCACTGAGCACCTACAACAATTAATGAACTACTCACTTTTACTTTTCTCTTAAACGAAGTTGATAATTATTACACCTAAAATAATTAGGAATAGCCCCATAATTCTAATGCTGCTTTCACTAATCTCTAGCATTTGCAGGAGCGTGCGTTTATATAAACTTGGAGATATAAAAGGTATCAACCCTTCAAAGATAAGTACAAGACTAATGGCAATAAATAATTCCTTAAAACCCATTAGTTAGTTCTTATTATTCTTCTGGTTTCTGGTTATTTAAGTATTTAAAGAAATCTCCCTTACCATCCAATACCAATATATCATTTCCAGTACCTATAGAGTTTTTGTAAGCCTGAATGCTTCTATAAAATGAATAGAATTCTTGGTCTTCATTATAGGCAGTGGCATAGATATTAGCTGATTTAGCATCGCCATCACCTCTAAGTTTCTGAGAATCCCTATAAGCATTAGCTAGAATAACTGTTCTTTCTCTGTCTGCTCCTGCTCGTATTTTAGTAGCTGATTCACTGCCCTCTGCTCTTAATTCTGAAGCGATTCTAGCTCTTTCTTGTCTCATTCTATTATAGACTGATTCGCTAACCTCATCTGAAAGTTCAATTCTCTTAACGCGAACATCAATTAGGTTAATACCAAGATTTTTTGCATTCATTGCTGCATCGTTTAGCATTTCAGACATTATCTCTCTTCTTTCTTTAGAGACCACTTCAACAACAGTCCTTTTAGCAAATTCTGATCTAATTCCGTCCTTAACAGTTTCAAGCAAACGTTGAGATGCTACGAGTTCATCACCGCCTGTAGATCGGTAATAATCTTGTGTGTTATCAATTTTCCACTTAATAAAAAAATCAACATAAAGATTTTTCTTCTCATAGGTTAAGAATAATTCTTGTGGATTATTAATTGTTAAAATTTGTTTTGAGTATTTCTGCACATTATTAACAAAAGGAACTTTGAAATGTAGTCCAGGCTCATAGTCTGTTTGAATAATCTCACCAAACCTAAACTTAAGTGCATGTTCTCTTTCATCTACAGTGAATAAACTATTAGAAATAATGAGAACGATGAAAACAATCACGAACATAAATATATTTTTCATTATCTTACCCTCCTCATCCTTGGATCTTGATTTTGATTGGTTTGCGAAGATGGTGTGTCAATTGATTGGTTTGGAGCAAGTGCTCTATTGGATTGTTGTGATTTATTTTGTTCCAATAATTTATCAATAGGTAAGTAAATTAAATTTCCACTGCCATCTGAATCCATTAATACTTTATTAGAATTTCGATACACATTTTCAATTGCCTCAATATATAGACGATCTCGTGTAACTTTAGGTGCTAACTGATACTCGAAAAGTAATTTACTGAATCGATCTGCATCACCTTCAGCATCAGCAACGACCATTTCTTTATAAGCTTCTGCTTCTTGTAGCATCTTTGCTGCTTCACCTCTAGCTTTAGGAACGACATCATTAGCATAGGCTTCTGCCTCAAACGAAAATCTCTCCTTATCCTCTCTAGCCTTAATGGCGTCTTGCACTGCAGTTTCAACTTGTAAAGGGAAATTGGCGTCTTGTAAATTAACTTTAGTTATGACAATACCTGTCCCATAATCGTCGAGTGTTCTTTGAATAAGATCTTGAGTTTGTATTGCAATCTCGCTTCTACCATCAGTTAAAATGAAGTCCAATTTAGTTTTACCCGCAACTTCACGGATTGCGCTTTCACTAACTTCACTAAGCGTTTCTTCTGCATCTCGTACATTAAATAGAAAATCTACAGGATTAGTTTTTCTGTATTGAACTACTAAATCAACTACGATGATATTCTCATCTGATGTCAGCATTGTGGTTTGTTGTTTGAATCGATTAACAACGTTTACATTGACCACTTCAACTGAATCAACAGGCCATGGCACACGCCACTTCAGTCCTGGTGTTGTTGTTTGATGATACTCACCGAATCTTAAGACCACTCCTCTTTCAGAATCATCAATTTGATATAACCCTGTCAGAACCCAGAGGATTAAAGCCATCCCTATTAGCAGATATGTCGATGGTCCTTTTCTTGTATTTCGGCCACCAGATTTACCACCGCCACCAAATAATTGGTTAAATCGCTTTTGCCATTCATCAACAATCTGATCTAAATCAGGTGGTTGATTTTGTTTTGACTCCCAGGGAGATTTACCATTTCCTTGATCATTGAACGCCATAATTTCTAATAACTCCTAATTAAATTTATATTCTTTTGAAGAGTTCGTTAGTTTACTCTCAATAGCTTTGATTTTTTTATTTTTTTTCAATTTTAAAAGATTTCTCTCGTCAATCTCAATTGCTAATTCTAATGTATTTTCACTAATAAGGCACTCTTGTATGACATTAGCAACAGAATATATTTGTGCTCTTATCTTTGACTCATTGACATTAATTCTCAGTATGCACTTTATTGGCTGTGGATTAATCATCAAAGCAATTGATTCTATCAACTTATCGGTACCTGTGCCTTCTTTTGCTGAGACCTCTATATGTTGATGTGTGTTTAGTAAGTCAAGGCCTTTTTTGACTAGGTCAATTTTGTTATAAGCATATATGGTGGGTATTTGATCAGCTTTTATCTGTTTTAATATAGTTTCAACTGATTGTTTATTCTGATGCATAAAACGATCACTAGAATCAAGTACATGAATTAAAAGATCAGCATTAGAAACCTCCTCTAAGGTAGACAAAAAAGCATCTATTAATTCGGGTGGCAATTCCCTAATAAATCCTACTGTATCACTTATCACCACTCGCCTATTATTTGAAATATTAATGGGTCTAAAAATGGGATCCAAAGTAGCAAACAATTTATCAGCTACAAAAGTATTAGAGTCACTTAAAGAATTAAATAATGTTGATTTACCAGCGTTAGTGTACCCAACTAAAGCAACATTCTTCATAACTTTGTTTCTAGATTTTCTGTTTGTTTTTCTTTGCGTATGAATTTTTTTTAGTTTTAGTTCTATAGAACTTATTCTCTTTTGCAATAACCTTCTATCAGTCTCTAACTGTTTTTCACCAGGGCCTCTTAATCCAATCCCTCCTTTTTGTCTTTCAAGATGTGTCCAACCTCTAACTAGTCGTGTTGATAAATGTTTTAATTGAGCTAGCTCAACTTGCAACTTACCACTATTTGTTTGTGCTCGTTTGGCAAAGATATCTAATATTAAGCGAGTTCGATCAATTACTGGATGTTTAAAAAATTTTTCTAAATTACGCTCCTGAGATGCAATTAGATCTTTATTGAATATAATAAGATCGATATCAGTTGACTCGATATCTTTCTTAATTGACTGTAATTTACCCTTACCTATAAGAGTATTTCTATTGAATTGCTTGATGTTTACATAAGTGATTCCACTGATGATTGTGCCTGCGGATAATGTCAATGAGATAAACTCTTCATTATCATTCTCAACTGATCCCTTTGGTGAATTAATAATTACCAAATATGATTTAATTTCTCTATGATTTGTCTTCAAGTTTTAGCCCTATAATTTAAATTCCTGAAAGATTAGATCCTGTATTTTCTGATTTAAGTTTTTTTCAAAAATATCATAACTATGGTGACTCTTTAAAGAACGTAACCAAGTTATCTGACGTTTTGCTAATCTTCTTGTAGCCATTGTTGCATTTTGTTCTGCTATTTCTAACGTTGTTTTATTGTTTATATAAGCACATATCTCCCTGTATCCAATTGATTTCATTGAATTATTAGAAGAACTTAAATTAGTTGATGCAAGCAGACTTTTGACTTCATCTACCAAACCATCACTCAACATTTTACTAAATCTTGAGTTGATTCTTTGATAAAGACGATCACGATTAGTTGGAAATAAACTGATGTTAAAAAAATTATAATTTTCATTGTTGTCTTGATGATTAAAGAACTCACTTAAAGGTTTACCAGTTAATTCAAATACCTCTAATGCTCTTTGAATCCTTTGTTTATCATTGGGTTTAATTTTAGTTGCACTTATTGGATCAATTTCTGAGAGTTTTTTATGTAACTTTGGCCAGCCAATCTCTTCAGCCTGATGTTCTATTTTTTTTCTTATTTCATCATCAGAAGAAGGTAAATTGCTCAAACCTTTTGATAAAATGTTGTAATACATCATAGTGCCTCCAACAAGAATTGGAATTTTTTTATTCTCAGTAATGATTCGTATAGCTTTATTAACATCTTTAAAAAACTTACCTAATGAATAATTATTATCTGGATCAGATATATTGATTAAGTGATGTGGGTATTGATCTAAAATTTGTTGATCGGGTTTTGCTGAACCAATATTAAGTCCCCTGTAAACCATGACTGAGTCAACACTTACTATTTCGAGTGGAAGTTCTTTAATGAGTGAAATTGCTAAATCAGTTTTTCCAGAAGCTGTGGGACCTCTTAATGTAATTACTGTTTGTGACATTAATTCTGGATCATTTAAAATGAGGAATTACCTTTTCACCTATAAGATCTAAGGCATGCATAGGGTCATCATGTAATCTCAAAGAAAGTTGAGTCTGCCCTGCGGCTTCAAAAGCCTTAAAACGTTCTATTTCTTTGTCAATATCTTCTATACCACCTGTTGATGTGAATACTTCACAAAGATGATTTGCTAAATCAATAGGTATATTTTTTATATTTCCAGAGCGATCAAAATAAGCATCAACAAAAGATTCAAAGTTCTCTCTGATTAATTGACACTCTTCAGGCTTAAAATAATTTTCTAAGAGTTCTAATTCCAGCTTTCTAGCTCTCCAAGCTAATTCCCTTCTTGATTCTCTATAAGCTTCCTCTTTGTCATTTTTTATATGCCAAGCCCAAAAACTATTAATCTCAACTTTCTGCTCAGTATTGATTCTTTTAGTAATCCCAGTCTTTATATTATCAATTGCTGAAAATATAATTTCTGGTGGTGTGGCACCAATATATACACCATCAGCAACTCGTCCTTCCATTCTCATCATCATATGTTTATAAGCAGTTCCATATACCATAGGTCTGGATGATTTAGCCCATGAATAATCACAAGGTAAATTGACTGAAAAATGTTCACCATTATATGGATCCGAGAGTTGATTTTTAGTAGCTTGAATAATTATCTCTAAAGCTTCTCTAACAGCTAAAACAATTTTTTTTGGGGTCTCTAAAGCCATTGCGGTGATATTACCTTCGCCTGCTCCAACCGCAACCTGAGCTCTTCCATTACTCATTTCATTCAGACTTATTAATGAATTAGCTATCTTGAGGGGGTGCATCTCAAAAGGACTCACTGCGAGTGGGCCAAATTTGAGTTCTTTGGTTGACTCAGACAAGGGCACTAAACTCAGAAAAGGATCCCAGTGGGAAAAATAATTTGAGGTCCATAATGCATTCACACCATACTCTTCAGCTTTAACGCCGAGTTCTTTTATTTGGCCAGGATCAAGGTCAGGCTCGAGAATAATATCTATATGCATTTATTTTGATAATTGTTGTTTTGCATCTGAAGAGTAGGATTTAATTCCTTTCACAATTGCTTTAGCTATCTTATCTTGGTTTTTTGGGTTAACAAGAAATGCTTCATCGTTTTTGTTAGAAAGATAACTGGTTTCTATTAGAACTGATGCAATTTCAGTTGACTTAAGAACTGCAAAAGCTGCCTCTCTAGGAGATAGTTTTCTTAACCTGACATCTTTTTTCATTGCATTAAGTATATGACTACCGATCTCAATACTCTGGTCATGTGTATCAACCTGATGTGTTTTAAGATTAGAGATTGATCTTTTTGAAACTCCTGATTTAAGTTTGATATTTGTTTTAGTTTTGGGTCGATACATAATCTTGTAGGCACTTCCCTTAGAAACTTTTCTAGAATCAGGTAAAGCATAAAGTGTCGCACCTCTAATTGAAGAATCTGTAAATGCATCAGCATGAATTGAAATTAATAAATCCGCTTTACCCTTTTTTGCTCGACTTATACGTTCATTCAATGACTCAAGTTGAGCACAATTCTTTTTGCCTCCTGGACAGGGAAAACTATCATCAGTTCTAGTTAGAAAGGCTTTCATATTTTTCTCTGAATCAATAAGTTTCTTTAAACGTTTTGAAATTTTTAAAACTAGATCTTTTTCGATAACCTTAGAGCCCCTTGCTCCAGGATCCTTTCCTCCATGTCCTGGATCTATTGCTACTATAAATTCATTACGATTTACTGATGATGCCAAAAGCTTTCTACTGCCCTCATAACCCTTCTTTAGATCAACAACAACTCTGAAGTTCTTATTAGACCCTTTAGGAATCTTTTCTACCTTATAAAAAACGATCTCCGTGGTCTCAATTACAATTCTTGATTTATTTCTACTATTCCTTGCTAACCTGATCTGCTTAATTAACCCCTTACTTCCATATGATGATTTTAGGCTTGGACTAATTTCTGTATTATATAAATCAATGACTAATCGGTTAGGCCTATTAAGGGTAAAAATTTTATAATTAACTGAATCTGTTAAATCGAAAACCAATCTAGTTTCTAAGGATTGCTTACTAGTCCTGATGTTTTCCAATAAAGCTTTTGCATCAGCTATATTGGCTAATAAGATCATAATCAAACTGGGGACTATAATTTTTAAATAGTTTTTAATACTTATCCTTTAAATAGTTTTGAGTCTACTCTAACCAATTATTAACAGCATTTCCTAGTTTATTGGTTTCATCCTTTAACCCTATTTGTCTTTCATCTTTAATTTTGGTGATCTTGAAACTAATCTCTATATCGGGTGATAAAATTAGATTATGGCCGTTTTCAGGCCATTCAATGATCATAATTGATGGTTTGTTATAATTCGGCTCTTCATGAAGCTCAAGTTCTATTATCTCTTCTGCTCTTTCAAGTCGATATAAATCAATATGCAATATTAAAAATAATTCTGTTTCAATCCTTTCGACCAAACTAAATGTTGGACTTGTCACTAGACCGTCAAACCCTAACCCTCTTACTAAACCTTTAGTGAAAGTGGTTTTTCCTGATCCCAAGTCTCCTGACAGGTATATCACCAAATTTTGTTCGACTGATTTAGCTAATTGATCACCTGACTTGTAAGCCAAATTAATCATTTCATTTTCATTTCTGATAATCATGGGTTAAGGAGATCTTTTAATTCAACAAATAAATCTGTTGCTATGATTCCTCTTTCACCAGATTCAGCAGCTCTGTCTCCAGCAGTTGAATGGATCAAGGCAGCCACTGATGTTAACAGATGTAAATCTTGGTCTCTAAATTGAGCATACAATCCTGATATTATACCGGTCAATAAATCTCCCATTCCAGCTGTAGACATACCGGGATTGCCAGCTGAGATGATATGGGGAATTTTTTCTTTGTGACCAACTAAGGTATTTTGCCCCTTAAGTAAAACAACTCCCCCAAAACCATCATAAAGGCTTTTAAGACTCTTTAATCGATCACTCTGTATTTCAGCATTAGAACAAACCAAAAGCCTCGCTGCTTCCCCAGGATGAGGGGTCAAAACCCAGTCCTCCCTGTGCTGAGGATTCTTAGCTAATATATTTAAAGCATCGGCATCTAAAATAAGAGGTTTGTTTGATTCTAAAACAGCTTCATATAAACCCATAGCCCATTGATCCATGCCTAGTCCAGGCCCTATAGCTATGACATCAACACTATCAATAATATGCGGAAGATTTTTGTGATCACTCTCTAGTGCATGCGCCATGATTTCGGGTCTTATTTTTAGAATAGTTTGTGCATTTTCATTTCTTGTAATAACACTCACTAGACCCGCACCAGTTCTTAGTGCAGCTTCAGCGGTTATTCTAACTGCTCCTCCCATTCCATGGTTACCGCCTACCACAAGAACATGGCCAAAGTTTCCTTTGTGTGAATCTTTATTTCTCTGACGTAAAATCTGACTTAAATGAGAGTTATTAGTCTCTTCAAGTATTGGTTGTGCTTTCTCAAAACAAACTTCTGGTATGTCTAAATTTGAAAACTTTATTCTTTTATTTACCTTGGGACCGTCATTAATGTATAAACCTATCTTTTTACCAACAAAAGTGGTGGTAAGATCTGCTCTCACAGCGATGCCCATTATTTTTCCATTTTCTCCCGATAAACCAGAAGGAATATCTAAAGATAAAACAGGTGTTGAATTTTGGTTAATTAATTCAATCGCTTTTAGAAAGATGCCTTTTACTGATCGATTAATCCCAATGCCAAAAATACCATCAACAATCAAGTCACAATTGATATCAATATTTTCATTCCATCGGATTAATTTACCTTCTTTTGATTGATACCTTTGATAAGCTAAATAAGCATCGCCTTTTAAGGTCTTTGGATCAGAAAGATAAATCACACTGGTAGTAATCCCATGATCAATCGCATAACATCCAAATAAATAAGCATCTCCAGCATTATTACCACTTCCACAAAAGATCTGAATTGAATCAAAATTTGGAAAGCATTCTTCTGAACTCTCATATGCATAGGCTGCGGCCTTCTCCATTAACTCTATACCGGGCATACTGAATTCATGAATAGCTCTATAATCAACTTTAGCGACAGTTGATGGACCATAGATATATTGTTCAGAAATACTCATGATAAATATTATACTGATCTTATAGTCAAAAGACTTATCGATAAAAATGGATAATCTTAATCAATTAAAAACTTTAATCACGCAATGGTCTATTGAACTAGGATTTGATGACATTGGTATAAGTGATATCAATATTCAAGAAGATGAACATCATCTTAATGACTGGTTAAAGAATAAATATCATGGCTCGATGTTTTATATGGAAAAACATGGAAATAAAAGATCTAGGCCTGACCTTTTAGTTAACGGAACACTCCGTGTTATTTCACTAAAGGTTCATTATTATTCAAGACAGAAAGATCAAGCAATAAAGGACATAAAAAACACTAATGAGGCTTATATTGCTAATTATGCTCTGGGCCGTGATTACCACAAAACAATTAAGAATAAACTCAGAGCATTGGTCTCAAGAATACAAAAATATTCAAAAATACAAGGCCAGAATTTCTTCGTTGATTCAGCCCCCGTTTTAGAAAGAGCCTTTGCTAGAGATGCAGGCTTAGGGTGGATAGGAAAACATACCAATCTAATACATAAAAACCATGGTTCTTGGTTTTTTCTTGCAGAGATTTTTACTGATCTACCATTACCCATTGACATTCCTTCAGTAAATCATTGTGGCTCTTGTGATGAGTGCATAAAAGTATGTCCAACTCAGGCGATTGTTGCACCCTATCAATTGGATGCGAGACGTTGCATTTCTTATTTAACAATTGAAAATAAAGATGCGATTCCTGTGAACATGAGGAAATCAATCGGTAATAGAATTTTTGGTTGTGATGATTGTCAAATATTCTGCCCCTGGAATAAATTTGCAAAACAATCTGTTGAGAAAGACTTTTTACCCAAAGAAAACCTTATCAATCAATCGTTAGAAAATTTGTTTAAGTGGTCTAAATCAGAATGGGACAACAATACAAAAGGTAGTGCTATCAGGAGAGCTGGGTATTTCGGCTGGCTAAGAAACATAGCTGTATCATTAGGTAATTCTGAAAAAAAAGAATCGACTAAAAACCTTTTAATCTCAAGACTTAATAACACTTCAGACATGGTCAGAGAACACATTGAATGGGCAATTGAGGAACAAAATCAGCCTTAAGTTAAAACGCTAGTGGTGTTATTGAAAAAGTGTTTCCCGTATTTAACGGATACCAATTCAGTGAATAACATATGAAAATGATTTTCATTATGAATAGGATCAATACTTTCAGCATTAACCACAAGCACAGGAGCACTATCATAGTAATAAAAAAACTTAGCGTAAGAGTCTGCTAGCTTTTCTAAATAATCTTTATCTATAGAACCATCCACGGAGGGTGATCTCATTTTAATTCTAGTCATTAAAACATCAACGGGTGCTTGCAAATAAATAACTAAGTCAGGTTCAGGTGGTTTAATACTAAGAGAACTTTTAACTTTCTGAAATAATTCAATTTCTTCTTGTGTTAAATTTAACTCAGTAAAAATAATATCTTTATCAAATAAAAAGTCAGTAATACTCTGCTTAGTAAATAGCTCTTCTTGATTGATGCTTTCTAACAGCTTTGATCTCTGAAATAAAAAAGACAACTCAGTGGGTAATGCATTAGATCTGGGGTCTTTATAAAAATTTTCTAAAAAAGGGTTCTTCTCTGGCTCTTCAAGAATAAGTTTACCATCAACATGCTCAGCAATACGTTTAGCTAAACTGGTTTTACCTGAACCTACAGGTCCTTCCACTACAATATATTTAGATTCAAGTTGTAAAGGTATTGACTCAATCATGAACTATATAGTAACAAAAAAATCTTAATTCTTTGGTTGATAGATTTGGACATTGATTAATTATTATGTTCAAACAAAGATTGATTCTTTTTTGGTATTTCTATTCCAAAATGACGATAAGCTTTCTCTGAAGCCACTCTTCCTCTAGAGGTTCTTATGATAAATCCACTCTGGATAAGAAATGGTTCGATTATGTCTTCTACGGTTCCTTTCTCTTCCCCTATAGCTGAAGAAATAGTGTCAATTCCAACTGGTCCTCCATTATATTTTTCTATTACAGTGAGTAAAAACTTTCTATCGAACACATCAAAGCCATTATTATCAACATCCATAAGATCCATTGCCTTAATGACTACTTCCTTTTGAATCTTGCCTTCTGCTTTTACCTCTGAAAAGTCTCTGACTCTTCTGAGTAAGCGATTGACTATCCTTGGAGTACCTCTTGCTCTTGAAGCAATTTCATGTGCACCTTCTTCATCAATGGATACCCCTAGAATGCCAGCTGAACGGATCACTATTTTTGTTAACTCATCCGTGTTGTAGAATTCTAACCGCTGAGAGATACCAAAACGATCCCTTAATGGTGAAGTAAGAAGGCCTGCCCTTGTTGTTGCTCCTATCATAGTAAAAGAAGTCAAATCCAATCTAATTGATCTTGCTGAAGGGCCCTCACCTATAACTAAATCCAATTGATAATCTTCCAAAGCTGGATACAGAATTTCTTCAACCACTGAGCTTAACCGATGGATCTCATCCACAAATAGCACATCTCTTTCTTCTAAATTAGTTAAAATAGCCGCTAAATCACCAGGTTTTTCAATTGCTGGTCCTGATGTGTGTTTTAAATTAACACCTAATTCGTTAGCAATAACATGAGCGAGTGTTGTTTTACCTAATCCCGGTGGTCCAAAAATTAAAACATGATCGAGTGATTCTTGACGGTTCTTTGCAGCTTCAATAAATATTTCCATTTGCTGCTTAACAGGTTGTTGACCAACGTATTCTGATAAATACTTTGGGCGTAGCATTCTGTCGATAGACTCTTCTGCTTCATGGATATCAGGCTCAATTAGATTTTCATCATTGCTCATTATTATTTACCTATTCAATGATTTAAGAGCTTGCCTTAATAATTCTTCAACTGATAATCCATTAGTATCAATATTATCCAGAATTTTTTTGGCTTCACTGTTTTTATAACCTAAGTTCACAAGTGCGTTTCTTGCCTCTACAGCGATGCTAGTTTCAGAAGTTGTACTGGGAGAAGACTCAAGATTATCTGTTATCCCATCTATTCTATCTTTCATTTCGACAATTAATCTCTCTGCTGTCTTTTTCCCAATCCCTGGAAGATGAACTAAGGTGTCAATATCTTCATTGATCACAGACTGAACGAAACCATTAACATTAATTCCAGACAAGATCGTTAAAGCCATTTTTGCCCCTACCCCACTAATTTTAATAAGTGTTCTGAATAAATTCCTTTCCTCTTCTGTCGCAAAGCCATAGAGGGTATGCTGATCCTCTCTTACAATTAAGTGGGTTAATAAATAAGCTGACTCACCCTTTTTAGGTAACTGGAAACTTGTAGATAAAGGAACATTTATTTCATAGCCTACACCATTAACTTCTAGTAACAGTAATGACGGTTTTTTTTCCTTTATTAGACCAATCAATGATCCGATCATTTAACTTTTTCCTTAATCATAGTATTTATAGGATGGCTATGAGCATGACATATTGCGATCGCTAGTGCATCAGATTCATCCAACTTTAATTCTTGATTCTTAATTGCAAGAATCAGTTTAACCATATCTTGCACTTGCCCTTTCTCAGCTGCTCCTGTTCCAACAACTGCAAGTTTTACTTCTCTGGCTGAATATTCAAAAACTGAAACACCTTTTTTAAAGGTGCCACAAATAGCAGCAGATTTGGCTTGGCCAAGTTTTAATGCGCTATCCGCATTGCGATGCATAAACACATTTTCGATAGCAACCTCATCTGGACAATGTTGATCCATTAATTTCTCAATCTCATTAAAAATAATCATTAATCGTTTTATAAAAGTTTTTTCTTTTGTTCGAATAATGCCAGAGTCAATAAATTTTAGTTTGTTACCTAATAACTCTACAACTCCGTATCCGGTGATTCTTGATCCTGGGTCAATGCCTAAAACCTTCATTAAGAGTAATCGTCCATTTAGTTAATATTTCTGAGGATATCCTCAGGTACCTCAGCATTAGAATGAACTGACTGCACATCATCAAGATCTTCTAACATATCTAATAACTTAAACAATGATTCTGAATTGCTCTTATCGATAAGAACTTCGTTAGATGCCTTCATTGTAATTTCACTAATATTAAAAAGAATATCTTTATTATTTAGTGCGTCCTTAACATCCATAAAAGCAGAGGGGCTTGTTACAATATCAATAGAATCATCATCGTTAATGTCAATGTCCTCTGCACCGGTTTCTATGGCAATTTCCATAATATTATCAGGGTCTTTAACCTTACTAAGACTCAATAATCCAATTTGCTGAAAAATATACGCAACAGAACCTTCGGTGCCAAGTTTGCCTCCAAATTTTGTTAAAGCATGCCTGACTTCTGCAACAGTTCTATTTCTGTTGTCAGTTAAACACTCGATGAGAATAGCAACGCCTCCAGGCCCATAACCTTCATAAGTTACCTCTTCAAGGTTAGATCCCTCGTCGCCGCCTGAACCTTTGACAATTGCTCGATCAATATTATCTTTTGGCATACTCTGAGATTTGGCTTTATCTACTGCTGCTCTAAGTCTCGGGTTAGAATCCTGATCGCCCCCACCTATACGAGCAGCGACTGTGATTTCATTTATAAGCTTAGTAAAAAGTTTAGCTCTTTTCTTATCTTGGCGGCCTTTCCTATGCTGGATGTTAGCCCATTTACTATGTCCTGCCATGCTTGACTAATTTATATTTGGTGAGAGTATGTAGTGATTATATGATAAAGAAGATAATGTGTAAGCAATAAGGTAAGTATTTTAATAATGAAAAAAATAATTTTAATTTTCTCAATTCTTTTCTCTGCACAAACACTTGGCGATGATTTATTCGAAAATCTTTTATCCAATCTTGGTGCTCCTCTTGCAGAAATTGGTTTTGTTGAAAAATCAACCACAAGTATTGATGGTGTAAACATAATCTACTATGACAAAGGAACCGGTGATAAAACGTTATTATTTATCCATGGCTACGGATGTAATAGCAAATATTGGTGGGCTCAATTACAACATTTTTCTAAAGACTACAGGGTCATTTCCATTGATATAGGAGGTCACGGTGAATCTGGGATCAATAGAGATAATTACACAATGACCAATTTTGGTGCTGATGTTGTTGCTGTGATGAACGAAGAAAATATTCAACAGTCATACTTAGTCGGACATTCCATGGGCGGTCCTGTAGCTCTCGAGGCAGCTGTGGTTCTTCAAGACAGAGTAACTGCAATCATTGGAGTAGATACTTTTCATAACATAGCTAAAGGTCCAGCCAGCCCATTTGTAAAACTTTTAGTTAATACTATGTTCAAGTTTAGACAAAGTTCAGCAACAAACGACGCCGTTACAAAACAATTTAGAGATGATGCAAATTTAGATCTAAAAAACTGGATCACTAACAAGTCAGAGGCCATAGATCCTAGGGCCTCCAGAGGCTCGCTCTCATCTATTATTGCTATGGATTATCCAACACAGTTGAAGAAAATTAATGTCCCAATAATCACTTTGAATTCAAAGTATTGGATGGAGACTGAAGTTGAAGAAGGTCAAAAAGAATATTCAAAATATGAAGTAAACTTTATAGATGGTGTAGGACATTATGTGATGATGGAAAAACCAACGTACTTCAATAACTGGTTAGATGGTGTCTTAAACGAAAGTACTATTAACTAAGAGATTCTATATATTCAGCACAAGTCCTGCTATCAATAACTTCAGCATAACGTCTTGAAATATCTCTAAGATTATCCTGATGTGGCCGTTCTTCAACATCACCAACGCAGTCTTCAGGAACAAACACTCTAAAGCCATGAGAAAAAGCATCAATCACAGTTGCCCTAACGCATCCACTGGTTACACAACCAGTAATAATTACCGTATCAACATTCTCTTTATGTAAAAAAGTTGTTAGTGGTGTTAAAAAAAACATTGAGGGAGCATTTTTACAAAAGTTAAAATCGTAGTCAGGATCGTATACTCTTGGATCCATTGCTGTGCATGGGTGTCCATGGTAGAACTCATCTCTAACGGCTTTAACCTTCCATAGAGGCATATCTTTTAAACTGTCATAAGCTGTGTAACAAGAAGCGACCGGTATATCCTTAGATCTGGCTAGTTTTAATAACTCAGATATTTTATTAGTGGCTTGATCAACCATTGGCATATCACCATTTGGAAATTTTGGGTCAGTGAAAGCCAACTGAAGGTCTACGATCAAAATTGCCGGTTTTTTACCAAAATCTATTGTTTCAGAGGAATATCCCTTTATTTCATACTCTTTAGTCATAAAAAGTCCTTATTTTTTAGAATCTAAGTGAATTAGAGAATAAGAGTATAAACCTATATTGTTTCTGATTAATAATGAATCTCTCAATTGCCAAGATTAAATTACCTATAAAATTAGCTTATAATTAATCATAAACATTAATAATATCTTTTAAATATATGTTTTATATATTTTATTTATATATAATATATTGTTATATAAAAGCTATTTTTTTAACACTTTTCTATGTTTTATTTGTTGATATTCGTTTCACTCAGCGATTTTAATAAATTGAAATAAAATATAAATACCGAGCTGAAATAAGCTAGTTTTTTGTATTTGTTAAGTATTATTAAAAAAAGAGACCAAATAGTTCTTTCTTTTTATAGCACTTATACCCAGAAATCTTAAAAAAGTGCCTCTTTTAACAAATATTAAAGTCCCTACTCTGTCTGAAAGACCTATATATATTGATCTTTTGTCATTATTGAGGGTCAAATTATAAAATTAAGAAAAAGAAATTACTTTTACTATAGAAATACCCATAAGTTACTGATATATATAAACTTATATAATATTATTTCTCAAATAATCTAAATATCTCTCCATTTTCATGCCTCTAGAGCCTTTTACAAGAATCACAGAACTATTTATTAGAGTATTTTTAAAAACCTCTTTTGGTAAGGTAGCATTCCGATCAAGATGAAAAATATAATTACTCTCTATAGCTCGAGTATTTGTCTTATAGGAGACTTTGAATCGGTCCCCTACTAATATCAATAACTTCAGTTTATCTAAGGTCATCAATTCATTTAAAATATTTACATGCTCTAACTCTGATGATTTACCTAATTCATACATGTCACCGATAATAATTATTTGACTATCTGGGTAGTTTGGATTTGTCTTGAGTTCATTTATTGCTGATAACATTGATGTTGGATTTGCGTTATAAGTGTCATTAATCAAAATATGATCGCCTAACTTTGAACAATAAAAACGATTCTTCTGTGGTGACACAAAGCCATGAAGTTTTTGTATTATCTGTTCTGAACTTCCCCATTCTTTCATTAGTGCTGTAGATATCACAGCATTCAAACAATTATGTCTTATACCTAAATTTAATGAGAAATTTAATCTCTCACTTTCGGATTCAGCGTCTTTATTTATCATACTAATATAATATGAATCTAAATCAGATTCGTTTATCTCTGTATTAAATAACCAAGAATATTTTAATGACAAATCACTTTCTTCATTAACATAATAAATATTAATTACATCCTTAGTGGGGTCTTGCTTTCTCAAAGATTTAGATAAATTTTTAAACGCCCCTTCAATCAGCAAACCCTTTGTTTTAAGTCCTTCTAGAAGCTTTAACTTTGTCTTTTTTATAATCTCTTCACTGCCAAAAATACCAATATGACTATTATTAAGGTTAGTAATGACTAATGCATCAAACCATAAATACTTAACAATAAGATCAAAATCACCGGCCTTTCTTGCACCACATTCCAGAATTAAGTTCTCAGTATCTTTATCTATTTTTAAAACTGTATAAGCAATACCAAATTCATTATTTTCATTATCTTTTGTTGCGACTGTATTCTGATGATCAAGCAAAGACCCTATCATTTCTTTCACAGTTGTTTTTCCATTGCTGCCAGTAATTGCTAAGGTTCTTGGTTTTACTTTATTCAATTGATATTGAGCTAATTTGAGTAATGCTAAATATGTATCATCGACAACAATAGTCCTACCTGGGATTTCTGGGTCGTCAGTTATAACAGCACAACATCCCTTCGATAAAACTTCTGAACAAAAAACATTACCATCAAATTTCTCTCCGTGTAGAGCGATGAAAACTGAGTTCTGTCGTGCCTTTCTTGAATCTACTATAAGAGACTCGAAGGCAGTATTTTCGCCCAATAGTTGTCCATCAACAACTTGTGCTAATTTCTCTAAATCATCAATATCTATAAGTTTAAACAATGCATCTCTTTCTAATTGGTGTCCCGAAGAGGATTCGAACCTCTGACCCCCGGATTAGGAATCCGATGCTCTATCCTGCTGAGCTACCGGGACATTTCAATCAACTTTTACAAAAAAATAATTATAGCTAATTTTACCTTAGCTTATATAGGCATAAAACTTGAGATTTAAATCATTACCAATAGACTTATTCAACATAAAGTAATTATTTGAACAAACTGTGACTGATAAAATACATAATCATCTTCTAAAGATAAGTGCTGAACATTGCAAACCATTAGAATCAATAATAAAAGCTAATGGACCTATAAATATTGAGATTCCAGCAGATTTAGAATTATTTGATTGTCTCGCCCAAACAGTAGTTGAACAACAACTGTCCTACAAGTCAGCAAAAAGTATTTGGAATAAGATCAAAACTAGTTCGGAACAAAGAAAAATTAAACTGATTGACTATTTTGATACTGAATATATAGCTAATATTAGAAAAGACGGTTTATCTAAAAATAAAATTAAAGCAATTCTTGGTGCAAAAAAAGCAGTTGATGATGGTGAGATTACACTAAAAAGATTATCTGAAATGAATGATATAGAGTTCAAAAAATCGATTACAAGCTTATGGGGATTTGGTGATTGGTCTGCTGAAATGATTGCAATCTTTTATCTTGGAAGAACTAATATCTGGTCAGAAAAAGATTTAATCTTGAATAAAGGAATTAATCAAATTTGTGACCAATGTGAATTAACTCCAAACGATCTTCTAGAAATTATTGATCCCTATCAATCATATTTAGCTCTTCATATCTGGAGACACAAAGATTAAAAATTAATTAGTCTAAAGTTTAGTAAAAACAAGAGAGGCGTTTGTTCCTCCAAAACCAAAACTGTTAGACATTACAGTGTTCAAACCAATGCCCTCTTCCATCGCTGTCACAATAGGCACACCTTCTGCACCTTCATCAAGATTTTCAATATTCGCAGAAGCTGCAATAAAGTCTGAATCAAGCATTAAAAGCGTGTAAATCGCTTCATGGACGCCAGCTACACCTAATGAATGCCCTGTGAGAGATTTTGTTGAGGTGAGCTTAGGTATATCCTCACCAAAGGTTTCCTTAATTGCTTCAAGCTCTCTAATATCACCAACAGGCGTGCTGGTCCCATGAGTATTTAAATAATCGATTTTACCGTTATTCTGCATGGACTGTTGCATGCATCTAACAGCTCCTTCTCCAGAGGGTTGAACCATATCAAAACCATCTGAAGTTGCACCATAACCGACTAGCTCAGCATAAATATTTGCACCTCTTGAAAGAGCGTGCTCATATTCCTCAACTACCACAACTCCACCTCCACCAGAAATAACAAAGCCGTCACGATCATTATCAAAAGGTCGTGAAGCAAATTCAGGTGTTTCATTATATTTTGATGACAAAGCCTTCATGCCATCAAAGAATGAGGCTAAAACCCAATGCACTTCATCACCAGCACCTGCAAAAACAATATCTTGTTTATCAAATTGAATTAACTCAGCAGCATTCCCTATGCAATGAGCACTGGTGGCACAAGCTGAGCTGATTGAATAATTAATACCCTTGATTTTAAAAGCAGTGCCTAAGACACCAGAGTTACCACTGGCCATTGATCGAGTCACTAGAAATGGGCTAACCTTGCCTTTCTCTCTGAGTGAATCTGCACCAAAAACAACTGATTCGGGTGAACCCCCGCCATTACCCATAATTAAACCAGTGCGAAAACTACTGACTTGCTCTTGATTAAGCTGACTGTCCTCTATCGCTTCTTTCATAGCAAGATAGTTAAAAGCAATCCCATCACTCATGAAGCGTTTCAGTTTTCGATCAATATGGTCTTCTAAATTAAGGTTAATGGTTCCAGCAACTTGGCTTTTAAGACCGTAATCAGCAAACTGTTGGCAAAATTCAATACCAGATCTCCCTGTCTTTAAAGATTCAGTAACTTCTTGCTTATTATTGCCAATGGCGCTCAGAATACCTAAGCCAGTTATAACAACTCTTCTCATTAATTAGCCTCAGAAAGTTCAGTGAACAGTCCAACACGTAAGTCCTGACCTGTGTATATCACTTTATTATCTGCCATCAAAGTAGCATCTGCAATTCCCATCATTAATTTTGAATTGATAACACGCTTAATGTGTAAGTGGTATGTGATCAATTTAGTTGTTGGAGTAACCTGTCCAGTGAATTTAATTTTACCACCTCCAAGAGCACGCCCTCTTCCCTTGCCGCCGATCCAACCAAGAAAAAAACCAATTAATTGCCACATAGCGTCAACACCCAAAGAACCGGGCATAACTGGATCAGAAAAAAAATGGCAATCAAAAAACCAAGCATCTTTCTTTATATCCAGTTCAGCGATAATTTCACCTTTACCATAATCGCCACCTTCATCACTTATGTGAGTGATGCGATCGATCATTAACATCGGAGGTAATGGCAACCTGGCATTATCGGGACCAAAGAGCTTTTCTTTGGCACAATCCATAAGATCTTGAAGATTATATGCGTTCTTTCTTTTCATAGTTTTAATTTTAATAGAAACAGAGTGAAATGAATAATGGTTTCTAACTGCCGTAGTGTAGTTGAAGTGTCTTTACTTTACCAAACCAAGGAACTGTCACCACAAAGAGTTGATCTAAATTTTGTAGGGAAGCAGGTTGAATTTTTTTACTTCCTTGAAGCCCAATAATCAATTGAGGTAAAACCTCGGGGTGTGTTACTACAAGAACAATTTTACCCTTATGATTATCCATAATATCTTCTATCAAATCTTCAACACCATTAGGGTCAATAATATTGATAGGAACATTTAAGCTTCTAGAAACAGGTTCAGCGGTTTCTTGTGTGGCCCTTAGTGAAGTAGCAAAAATAGTATCAACTCCAGAAACAACATCAATTGATAGCAACATCTTCTGAAGTGATATCGCACGTTTTGTGCCTGCATCTGTTAAACCAGGATTTGATTGCAAATCAGATTCAATCTCTGTGTGTGTAGTTATCAATACCGTGGTGGTCGCTTGTGATTCAAAGAACCAAGAAAGCATAACGGCAAAGCTAATAAAAGTTAGGGCAAACGTGACTCGCCTTAACTGACGTTTCTTTCGTTTATGTTTATACTCATCTATACGATCAATCATCAGAATCCTTGTTATCTAAAATAGTGTATTCTGCATCAATTACCGTGTCATCTGAATCTAAATCTTTCTTTCTACGGTAAAAAAATCCTCTTATATAAAATCCAATTATGGCTACAACAATTAATCCAGCGAGAGTAATAAAAATAAACCCTCCAAGAACAATAGCAACAGCAAGGATGCCTAAACTAAAGACAATACCTAGTGCTCTAATGATCAATTCAAACGGTAACATTCTATAAAACTAAAACCACATCAACTATTTAAAAGGTTATTAAACTCCATATCATTTAGGTAGGCAACTATGGATACCTCATATATGAAAATATTTAATAAAAATTTAAAATATTTTGTTGAATGTTCTCTTTTTGTTCTCTATTATCTAACTGTCTAATTAACTGACTATGAGGAATAAAATAATGCTGACACCCAGCGAAAGAAAAACACTAAAATTTATTCAGAAATATTGTATGGAGAAAGGTTACTCCCCTACTCTGACTGAAATTGCTGAGGGAATTGGCATTAAGTCAAAAGGGGTAGCGCATCGCTACTTAAAAACTCTTGAATCATTAAATATGGTGAGTATCGCATCACATCGAAAACGCGGTATTTGCTTAAATCTTGAAGCTTATGAAAATCAATCAGTTGCTCCAATTATCCCTTTGCTCGGTCGTATTGCTGCGGGTCAGCCAATTGAAGCTATTGAAGGAAGGGAAGAAATTAACTTAGCTGACTTTATCATGAACCCGGATCGTTATGCTCTTCAGGTAACAGGGGATTCAATGATTGAAGCTGGAATTCTAGACGGCGATACCGTTATTATTAAACATCAAAATATAGCAGACAATGGAGATATTATTGTCGCTCTTATTGACGGCATTGAAGCCACATTAAAAAGACTCAAGAAGCTCCCCAATGGCATGGTTCTTTTGGTCCCAGAAAATAAATTAATGGAAGCTATTTCCTATGAAGCAGAGCGCATTCAGATACAAGGAGTGGTTGTTGGTCAACTCAGAAGTTATCAGTAACTCGTCTTGGACAAAAATGATTGCGTTGGTTGATATGAACTCATTTTTTGCGTCCATTGAACAAATGGATCAACCAGAATTATTTGGACGCCCTGTTGCTGTCACCAATGGATCACAAGGCACTTGCATTATTACCTGTTCATACGAAGCCAGATATTGGGGTATCAAAACAGGAATGCGGTTAAAAGAAGCCAGAAGGTTATGTCCAGATATTATTCAAAGGCCCTCAAGACCTAAACGATATGCTGAAATATCAACAAATATTATGAAGGCATTAATAACCATTACTCCTGATATAGAGGTGTATTCAGTCGATGAAGCTTTTTTAGAATTAACATACTGTCAGAAAATTATTCAATCCCCAGAAAATATAGCAAATAAAATCCAGAAACTGGTTCTTGAAGTGTCAGGTTTATGCTGCTCTATTGGAATCAGCGGTGATAAAACAACTGCTAAATATGCCGCAAAACAAAATAAACCTCATGGCATTACCATTATTCATCCTGAAACCTCAGAAGAGGCTTTAAGTAATGTGGCAGTTGAGGAGTTATGCGGTATCGCAAAAGGCATAAAAAGATTTTTAAATGCCTATGGAGTTTACAAGTGCGGTGACATGAAGAACATACCGATTAGTGTGCTTGGAAAGCATTTTGGGAATCCAGGGCGGCGTATATGGTTAATGGCTCAAGGCAAGGATCCTGAAAATATAAACACTAAAATAGCTGCGCCAAAATCAATTGGTCATGGCAAAGTAATGCCACCAAATACCAAAAGGCTAAAAACTATTTTGATCTATTTACAACATATGAGTGAGAAAGTTGGATCTCGTCTCAGAAAACATAACTTTAAAGCATCGAGCTTTTATATTGGAATTAAATCTAGTAGAGGTTGGATTGGTGGAAAAATAAAGTCACCCTACCCTATTGATGATGGAAGACTCATCATGAAACTTGGCCAACAAATGATCGACTATGGTTGGAATGGTGAAGGTATTAGTCAAATACAAGTCACAGCAATTAACCCAAAGAAATCAAATCAGCAAATTGACTTTCTTGAAGATAAAGAACTGCATGCTAAGTCAAATATTAAAAATAAAGTCTTAGATAGAATTAACCAAAAATATGGTGACCTGACGATAGTGCCTAGTAATTTAATTTATAGATCTAAGATGCCAGATGTCATTGCACCAGCATGGAAGCCTAGCGGTCACAGAAGGACTGTCTAGATATGTGTGGTGGAGCATCATACATTCATCATGGTGAGCATATGAGGGTGTATTTTCCTAACCCAAAAGCAAAACTTCCTGTAATTGCAAAAAATAATGAGACAAAACTAATTCTGTGGGGACGAAGGAAGGACCAAATAGGTAAATTACCGCTTGGAGGATGGGCAAGACTAGACTCTATTCATGCAGGCATTTGGGACAGATGGTTCCCTAAACCAGTAAAAATACCTGTCATGAGCTTTATGGAAAAAGACCATGAAGGCAAGAGCCATTGGTTTGATCTAGTGAAAGGTCAGTGGATACAAGGCCTGGTTGCCGTTGAAAAGCAAGAACAAAGATTATATGTAGTGACAATTGAACCCGAACTAGAGCACAGTATTCATGATCGTTGGCCAAGAGTTATGAGTGGTTAATCAATACCTCTTTTAATCTCTTACGCTGTTGGCTCTTCTCCAGTCTTCAGGATCAAGAAAATTACCACTCCAAATCCCGACTTTATTAGTCATGGCTTCGATCATCTCTTGCTCATAACGTCTAGAATACTTTAGATAAGCAATAGCCATACCAGAGCGTACCATCTCAGATTGAAGATCAAGATCATCAACAAAACAAATACTCAATGTTCTGCCGTACCTATCCTTCCCTTCATCAGTGCATTTAACGACTTGTCTATTAATGAGTTCTTTAAGCTTTGATGTGGCTTTCTTGCCACAGGCCCATATTTTTCCATTGGGTTTCTTACAGTATTGGGTTTGACCATAATAATAACTCTCAGGTGCATCAATGCCACTAAAACGAATCTTAGTGTTATTGATAGTAATGGTATCACCATCAACAACTTTGGCTTTACCTGAGATATTAAAGGCTAGTGGTTTCTTTTCATCCATGAGTCTTTCATCGCCTAAAGTATCATCTTTAAAGGCTCGGGTATCTGTCAGAGTAAAATCTTGTGATTGGATTGGTGAATTTGATGGTAATGCTTCACCAATGCTTTCAGATTCTTGAGTGGATATAGTTTGGCTAGTTATTATAAAAAGAACTAAAATCAGCAGTCTTGGGTTCATTTTTAATACGACCTCTTCGTAAGATATTTGGCAATAGACCTTGTTAAGTTTTGTGGTATCAGTTCAGACAGAATAGCAAAGAATTTATTAAGCCTCCATCTGCAATTAATAATGATGTTTTTATAATTTCATTCATTGTGTTAATAAATTGATAAATCCTGTCCTAAAGAAACCTGACCTGAATAATTAGACTTAACTTCTTCCATGATCTCCTCTTCTGTTGAACCCCAAAATAGAACATGTGTCAGAACCAACAACTTTGGTTGAACCTCATTGGCAATTTCAGCCAGCTCTTTTGTAGAAGTGTGGTGAGAGGCATGGTACTTTTTCCAGACTTCTGTTCTGCGATTAAATCCTGCTTGTGAATAGACCTCATGCACTAAAATATCAACGCCCCGACTGATTTCTATTAACTGCTTACTTGGGGCAGTATCACCAGACACTACAATAGTTTTATCCTCAGTAATAAATTTATAGCCGTAAGCATTATCCCAAGTCCCATGATTAACTTTAAAAGCAATCACTTCTATCAGTTCATCCTCATAAATAATACCTTCATTGACTTCAACTGCTTCAACCTTCCATCCACTTTCATTTGCTGGCTCTAGACCATCAATTCGATAATCAATATCAGCTTTATATGCTTCAAGAATTTTTGTGGTCATATTTTTAATTCCTTTAGGTCCAAATACTTTCAGTGGATCTGATCGTTCAAGTACCCAAGGGGTTAATATAAGATCTGGGTAGCCTGTTGTATGGTCTGAGTGTAAATGGGTAAGAAATACAACTTTGAGATTCTTAGGGTTTAAAGACTCGAATGGACCGCCACGATTAGAAGAAAGTGCTGCTGCCTGTCTCACAATTCCTGGACCAAAGTCAACAATATAGGATCGATCTCCTACAGAGATAGCTAAGGCAGGTCCCGCTCGACTCGGGTCAGCATTAGGTGTACCCGTTCCCAATAAAATTAACCGAGTTTCATTATCAGGGACTGAGTAAAGAACTGATGAACCTACAAGAAAAAAAAATGAAAAGAAACAATGAATGATGAGCTTCATGAATCATCTCTGATTAAATCGTCAATCTGTTTTTTTGAGTCTTTTCTTTGGTAACGTTTTTTGCTCTTATGTTTTTTTGTGGTTGCATAAGTTGGTATCTTTTTTCGGGCCTTAGTTTTCTTATCCTTCTTATTCATTCCATCCCCTCTATCCATTGATAGATTAAATCTACTGCCTCTTTGTGCATCACCGATCTTCCTGACTCAGGCATCATAATATCAGGAGCGTCTGAGATCATTCTATAAAGTAATATAGATTCGTCCGGATGTCCCGGTACAATCGAATAATCAAGTCCACCACTTCCTCGACCAGTTGCCACTGGCCCTTTAAAAACACCTAATTGCTTTTCTCTATTTTCCAACAAATGTAAATACAGGCCTGAGTTACTAGCGGAGCCTTCCGGTGAATGACAATGACCACAATTAATATCTAAATAGGCTCTAGCTCTCTCATTTATTGGTTTGGAGGTATCCTTAAAATCTACTACTGAGTTTATTTTCTCGGGATATGACTCTAAAATTTTAACCTCCATCCATTTCTCTAATTGATTCATCGTTCCTTCAACATAGTTGTAATCTCGATTTAAATTTCTTGGTTTAGGTCCAATGGGTACAATGCTCTCATTTTCTAAGTGGCACTCCTTGCACTGGTTTTTATTTGGGACACGATATCTAATATCTAGCTGGTTACCTTCTTTTGAAATGTAGTTAGCTCTTACAGTCTTACCAGCCAAAGCAAGAGAAGCTTCTTGGCCTTCCTCATCCCAAACATAGGTTAGAGCATCCCATCCTGCATCCTTTCTAATCAAGAGTCTTGTTTCTATTAGATGTCTTCCCGATATTTGATTATTAACGGGCTCATAAGAGAAGGTTTTAATTAACACTGAGCCTATGGGAAAGCTAAAAACTGAATTCTTTTGATAAGTAGCAATCATCCCCTCGGGTACATAAACAAATCGATGTTTATCAGCATAGTCAGAAAATAAGGACGTTATCAATTCATACGGAAGAACTCCAGGCACTGTTATTTGATTTTTAGTGTTCTGGAAGAAGCCGTACTCGGATAATAATTTTGGAGGGGTATCAGATAATATTGCTGCGTCATTAACCTGAGAATAAAGATCAGAAGGTATGAGAATGATAATCAATATCAATCTAAGCAAGTATCTTCGCATATTATTCTGAAATATTTATCGCCACAGGCAACAGAGACTCTATCTTGTGATTGTATTGCTTCTGATCTCTGTCAATAGGATTGGGTAATGAGAGCATATAACGCAGAGGTCTTATGGCTAAGAAAGATGCATCTCCATTATTATTTAACCTGATCTTTTCATCTTCGGGTTGACCCAAAATCATTTGTGAGATTGGTAATACCCCATCCCAAAAAATATCTGGCATAGCGCCTTCTGATAACTGATAGAGAATCCCAGCTAATTCTTTATCTGTGTCAGGATCAAAACCACTTTCTCCAAAACGATTATCATGAATTTGGATGGATTTAGGATAGGGGTAATAATTTTCATCGCTCTCCTGATTAGGATCACTGTAGCTGACAATAGCTATATTTACTGTTCCGTTATTTGAAATATCATTATTAAAAACCTCAACATCAGAATTAGCCATAATGATAATCCCCGTCCCTCTAGGAACTTCACCAACAATATTGCCTTCAGGGGCAAAATTATCAGTATTATTATCTATGATTAGGTTATCAAATACCCTCACATCATGTCCGCCTTGTTGAGGCAAATCAGGAAGATCGAAGACTAAAATTCCACCTGTATTGTATCGAGCAATATTGTTGTTAACATCTGCGTAATATGAGTTCTCAATCTCGATACCTGCAACGTTATATTCAGCTACACTATTCTTCACGATAATGTTCTCTGATTGCCCTACATAAATTCCTGCATCAGAGGCACCTATAGCGATACATCCATCGATAAGAACATTTTTTGACTCCACCGGGTATAGACCATAAGCACCGTTGCTTGCTTTTGGGCCATTCGTCCATTCAGTTCTTATGTTTAAGAAAGAAATACCATCCGAGCCTTTTGCTTTGATGGCATCTCCCTTGGTATTGATGATCGCAAAATCTTTTAGTGTGATCCCATCAGAAGTTATCATTAAACCCTGAGCTCCAGTCATCTGATTAGAAAAATCGAGAACAGTGTTTTGATGTCCGTTACCAGTGATAATGACATTGTCAATATCTAGAGACAGTCCATCCTCAATTTGATAAACCCCAGTTGTGAGTTGAATTTCATCACCTGATTCTGCAAGAATCATTGCTTCTTGTAGTTGTTCTTGAGCATTTTCACTCGGCGGGACAATGATAACTTTTGAAACAGCATCAAAACTGTTAAATAAGAAAAGAACGCTTAAAAGTAAAATCCGCATTAATTTATTTTATCAGAGTTGACATATTAAAGTCTTTTACCAGCCGCAAACCCTTCCTTCATTTTGATCGTCTAGCCAATCCTTCAATGGCGAATAATAATTCAACATCGATCTACCGCTTAATTCTCTTTCATCGATAATTGTCTCTAGAGCATCCTGCCAAGGCTTGCTTTGACCAAGGCTCAACATAGATCTAAGTTTCTCCCCTGCCAGTTCATTGCCATATATAGTGCACTCATGAAGCGCTCCTTCAAAACCTATCGACGCACATAGAGATTCATGGAACTGATACTGTAATATCCTGGCTAGGTAATACCTTGTGTATGGTGTATTTCCAGGAATATGATACTTTGCCCCAGGATCAAAAGCATCAACAGGTCTATCCATTGGTGATCCTATGCCTTGATATCTTTCTCTTAATTCCCACCAGTAGTCATTGAGTTCATCATCAGTTAAATCGCCATTAAAAACTGCCATTCTCCATTTATCTAGCATCAGCGTCCAAGGAGCTGCAACAACACCATCCAAAGCTTGTTTCATCAATAAGGCTATAGCATTTGACTTTGCTTCATCAGATTCTTCTACAGTTATAAAATTAATCTGTTCTAGATAGTTTGGTGTAATAGATAAAGATAAAAGGTCTCCCACAGCCTCATGGAAACCATCGTTAGCACCACTTTGGAAAACTTCAGGCAAAGCTGAATAAGCTTGGTAGTAGAAAATGTGACCCAGTTCATGATGAATAGTAATAAAATCTTCTTCATTTTTTTGAATACACATTTTAATTCTCAAGTCCTTATCTTGACTATCAATGTCCCAGGCACTTGCATGGCAAACAACGTTTCTGTCCTGAGGTTTTACAAATAGTGATCTTTGCCAGAAACTATCTGGTAATGGTTTAAAACCAAGTGATAGAAAAAAGTCTTCTGCAATTTCTACCATTTCAATTTCTGAAAGATTCCTATCAGCAATAATCTTTGTTAAATCAATCGAATTACTTTGTTGTTCTTCTTGGTAAACAAGATCGTAAATATTAGACCAGGATTGTCCCCACATGTTACCAAGAAGATGGGCAGGTATAGGTTCATTTAAAGCTACAATTTCATCGCCATAAATACCATTAAGTTCTGCTCTGACATGACACTGAAGTGCCTCATAGAGTGGTTTTAAATCTTCATACACCTTATCAACCATGACAGCAAAATCTTCACTGGGCATATCGTATTTACTAAACCATAATTCTGACAAGCCGCTAAACCCTAAATCTTTGGAGCCCTGATTACCAATATCAACCATTCGTAGGTATTTAGACTTCATAGGTTTACCTATCTCTCGCCAACCTGACCATGCTTTTAAGAGCTCATCAGGATCTCTTGAGTTATCAATAATGTTTTCAAACGCTTCAAGATCATAGCAATCATCATCTGTAAAACAGTGTTTTCCAAGACCATACATTGCTTCCAGTTCAGTCATGATAAGTGATAATTCACCGGCTAATTCATCATCTAGTGGCGGCGGCATTGTGAAACCGTTTTTTATTAAATTTAGTGCTCTACGGTCGAGTGGGTCCACATCAATATCATCAAAACTAGCTGCTTTTCTGGCTTCTTCAAGACCCTTCAATGTATATCGTTTACCATAATCTGCGGCAACTACTTGTGAATCATGAGTGATAAAGTTTGAAGCAATCCAATATGCTGAAGAAATAACAGGGCCTTCTGTAGTTGCTGTTGTTTCGTATTCTTCTAGAAATTCTTTTGCTTGCTCAGCTGTCGGCTGTTCCTGACTATTATTAGAACATCCCATAAAAAGTGGAAATAAGAAAATTAAATAAACAAACCTATTCATAATTAGCCCTCACTAAATTAGTTCTGGCGGAGAGGGAGGGATTCGAACCCCCGGATAGCTATTAACCATCAACGGTTTTCAAGACCGCCGCATTCGACCGCTCTGCCACCTCTCCTATGTTTTTGGAAGCCCTATTCTATTATAACAACCTAAGTGGGTCTATGTTCTTTCTAGGATAAAGTACTGTGAGCCTACCGTGGCTCAGTGTGTAATCAAACACTGAGACATATTGAAACTATGTCATGTCCTTATAGATAAAAATACATGTCCAATATAATATAAGTTATATGCAAAGCTATGAATGGTATGCACAACTTATAAAACCTTCTTGGTCGCCACCGGCGTGGCTCTTTGGTCCAGTGTGGGCAATGCTTTATGCGATTATTGCTATTTCATTCGGTACTGTTTTTTATAAGGCATTCACAAAGCAGATTCCTTGGATTATTGCACTACCTTTTGCTCTAAATCTTGTATTTAATTTCGCATTTACTCCACTACAATTTGGTCTTAGAAACAACTTACTTGCCTCTATTGATATTCTGTTTCTCACTGGAACACTTGTCTGGGCTTTCTATGCATTATGGCACGCTGCTCCTGAGCTTCGCTGGGTAGTCTACGTAAATATTCCTTACCTTCTCTGGGCTACTTTTGCCACTTGTTTGCAGTTAACAATTACTT
>Ga0209034_10000207_pt1 | contig 30283 bp, 20 predicted proteins | sample MarorgKNORR_S2LV_2_FD_188219 | JGI IMG/M metagenome (GOLD analysis project Ga0209034, IMG submission 188219) | Marine microbial communities from the Southern Atlantic Ocean, analyzing organic carbon cycling - 250m_A/KNORR_S2/LV (SPAdes) (version 2) | ecosystem: Environmental > Aquatic > Marine... | reverse complement strand
TGAATCGTGCAGACCTCCTCCAGCGCCGCGGACTTTACCCTCCGCCACGAGGGTATCCTGAAGACATCCCTGGTCTCGAATATTCAGGGGTGATTGAGGCCATGGGCGCGGAAGTCGATACTCTTGCTGTCGGTCAAGCTGTGATGGGCATTACCGGTGGCGGTGCCTATGCCGAGTATGTGGTCGTTCCAGCGGAGACTGCAGTAAGGATACCCGATGGCTGGGATCCGGTAGAAGCCGGCGCTATTCCAGAAGTGTTTATGACTGCTTATGACGCGGTGTTTCTTCAAGAAGGGCTTTGCATGGATGAGAGCATCCTGGTTCATGCAGTAGGAAGCGGCGTTGGCACTGCAGCACTCCAGCTTGCTCACCGAGCTGGAGCTGTCGTGATCGGGACGTCTCGAACTGAAGCGAAACTGGAGGCTGCAACAGCACTTGGGTTGGAGCACAAAGTCTTAGGAGATGAAGATTGGCCAACCAGAGTGCTCGAGATCACTGATGGATTGGGTGTTAACATAATTCTTGATCTGGTCGGCGGGGCGTATCTCAAGGGTAATCAAAAAGTGCTTGCCAGCCGGGGGCGTCACATTGTGGTTGGTGTGCCCGCTGGAGCTAAGGCGGAATTCGACTTGCAATCTCTGATGGTGCGACGAGGCTCAATACGGGGAACGACGTTGCGAGCGCGTTCACTCAATGAAAAGGTGGACCTTGCTCGTGCTTTTGAACTAGAGGTATTGCCGGGCTTCGAGACGGGAGAGTTGAAGTCTGTAATTGATCGTGCATTCTCAGCAGGTGAAGTACAGTCCGCGCATAGATATATGGAAGAGAACCGGAATTTCGGGAAAATCCTTTTGACGTGGTGAACAGATAGAGGTTCTCTATCCGTTCTCGGTGCTTTCTCCCTGTAAACCCAGAGCTTCTAGTACTAATTCGGCCTGTTGGATCACATGATCTGCAGCCTTTCCTTCAGCTGGGCTCGCGCGTTCCGGACGCGCTATATAAGCAAGGGGCAGGTCTCTGGGTACGATCGCACGTAGCCGTGGTCCGACAAATGTAAGTGCCCCCATATTTCGGGGTTCTTCCTGCATCCAAAAGACTTTCTCAAGGTTGGGATATCGCATGAGAAGTTCCTCTAGGGCAGCTTCAGGAAATGGGTACAAGAGCTCCATCCGTGCAATTGCCGTTGAGTTGGCTTCCGTACGCCGCGGGTGTCCCTGTAGATCATAAAAGACTTTGCCAGTGCACAGTATGAGCCGTTTAACCTGACTGTGATCCTCGATTGTTGTGTCCTCTATTACATGCCTAAAGCCTCCCTCAAGAAGCTCGGATACCTTGGATGAAGCCATGCCATGCCGGAGCAGGCTTTTGGGAGCCATGACAATCATCGGTCGTTCGGGTCGACGGAGCGCCTGACGGCGGAGCAGATGAAAGTACTGCGCGGGAGTAGTCGGGTAGGTGACCCGCATGTTGCCCTCGGCGCAGAGTTGTAAAAACCGCTCAATTCGAGCGCTAGAGTGCTCTGGACCCTGGCCTTCATAGCCGTGTGGGAGCAGAAGCGTCAATCGTGAGTATTGCCCCCACTTCGTGAGTCCAGATGACAGAAACTGGTCGATCATAACCTGTCCTACATTCACAAAATCGCCGAACTGAGCCTCCCAAAGCACAACATCAGTATCTGCACCAACTGAGTAACCGTACTCGAATCCAATAACAGCCGTTTCAGTGAGTGGAGAGTTGTAGACCTCTAGGCGAGTGTCTGATACCTGATCAAGTGGAGTGCAGAGATCTCCGGTCTTTATGTCATGCAAGACCATATGTCTGTGGCTGAAAGTTCCACGCTGGGTATCCTGTCCGGTAAGCCGAATCGGGATGCCTTCTTTCAGTAGTGACCCAAAGGCAAGTACCTCAGCGTGTCCCCAATCAAGCGTATAGGCGGGCGAGAAATCGTCGGTCCTTGGTTCAAGTTGGCGCCAAAGTTTTGGGTGAGGAGTAAAGTCGTCCGGGAACGTGACTGTGGCCGTGTTGATTTCTGCGAGCGTCTTGAATGGAACACCAGTATCACGGGGGACAACCGGCACCTCCCGTTCATCATCCGGGGTATCATCGGAGACCGGCTCGTACTCACGTACTCTTTCCTGGGCCTCCCTGAGCTTGCCCGCGACTGTATCCTCTAGGGCACTGGCTTCTTCCTGAGATATAATCCCTTCAGTAGCGAGTTGATCAGCGTAAATCGCTCGCACTGTCGGATGGTTCGTGATGTTCTCGTGCTCTAAGGGTTGAGTGTACGCGGGCTCGTCTCCCTCATTATGTCCATAGCGTCGATAGCCAACGAGATCGATCACAAAATCATCCTCAAAATGTGATCGGTATGCTGCAGCTAGGCGCACCGCTGCTAGACAAGCTTCTGCGTCGTCGGCATTCACATGGAGTACGGGAATGCCATAACCTTTTGCCAGATCACTCGCGTACACCGTCGAACGCCCATCCCGTGGGTCGGTAGTAAACCCAACTTGGTTGTTGAGTATGAAGTGGATTGTCCCACCCACCCCATAACCATTGAGTCGGGCCAAATTGAGTGTTTCTGCAACAACGCCTTCCGCAGCGAAAGCTGCATCTCCGTGGATTAAAACGGGTACAATAGAGTGTGTGTCCGCTGAAGTGTCGTTCCCAGTTGTCTTGAATTGACGCGAGCGAGCGATACCTGCGACCACTGGGTTAATGAACTCTAAGTGGCTTGGATTTGGTGCGAGTTCGATCCTGATCGTGCCGAGACCATCGATATCACGAGTTCCTCGTGCACCATGATGGTACTTAACGTCTCCCGTACCGGAGATATCAAGTTGCCCACCCTGATATGAGGGTCCTTCAAATTCTGCTAGTAGTTCACCGTATGATATGCCGATGATGTGAGTCAGAACGTTCAGACGTCCACGGTGAGCCATACCGAGTATGACTTCTTGACCTCCAGCTTGGGCGATCTTCTCAATGACCAAGTGGAGCATGGGCACTAAAGCATCAGTCCCCTCTAGCGAGAACCGCTTCTGGCCGAGATAAGCTTTATGTAGGAATTGCTCCAAGCCCTCCGCCTCCGAGAGGTGTCTGAGAAGTTCAGATTTTTCGGTCGCATTCATTTTCGGAAAGTGAGACTCCGATTCAACCTGGTCCCAAAGCCAATCGACCTTTACGTGATCATCCAAGTGTTCGAACTCATAACCGATAGAGCCGGCGTACACTGCAACGAGAGCGTTTAGAGCGTCAGCTACAGACTTGTCCTCTCCGTCACTTTCCATCACCAGCGAAGCAGGAAGTTCAGACAACTCTTCCATCGATGTACCAAAGAATGCTGGGGAGAGCTGTGGATGGCCTGGAGGCTCGCTACCGAGCGGGTCTATGCGCGCAAGTTGGTGACCGTGATCCCGGAAAGCTTGAACGAGTGCTGTCGCACGCGATACAACAGGGAGAACCCGACGTAGCTGTTCAACAGCTTCAGAGGGAGCCGATACTTGGACTGAACTGTGAGTTGGGGTAGTGCCAGTATCTTTGGCTGGAGTGTTGGGGACGGATGGAGCTTCTAGTGGCGTTCCAGGAGTCCTGGCCTCAAAGAGCTTGCGCCACTCTGATGGGACCGCCTCCGGGTTACGAGCGTACTCCTCGAACATGGCCTGGACATAGGCAGCATTTTGACCTTCGAAGAGCGATTCATCCATCACCTAAAGTTACTTTATTTTTCCAAGAGGTTGGAGTGTGTTGCCACTGTTAATTCGTGTTTTTTACACCCTCAGTACTAATGTGTGCGGTTCAAATGAGATCTTTTACTCAAATCACAAAGTGACCTCAGTCACAGAAGTGTTTGTCAGTCCTTCCTTGGGACTCGCTCACCCGGTATGGATAGAGCGGTTTCCATGGCTCTATCAGGGATGCACGACAAGAAGTGTAAACGGTGCCGTCTACGATTTTGGTTTGTTCAGTGGTGGATCGTCGACTGAATCTGTACAAGAAAACTGGTCAACTCTCCTGGGTGTGACCGGCGCAAACGGTATAGCGCATGGACACCAAGTCCATGGAACCAAGATTTACACGCATCACACTGCTTCGGATGGCTTGAATATATTCCCTGACTGTGATGGTCACGTGACTAACTCGCCTGGTGTTCTCCTTACGGTAACCACAGCTGATTGTGTACCGATATTTCTTGTGGATGCTGATCGCAGAGCAATCGCTGTCCTTCATGCGGGTTGGCGAGGTATTGCTAGTGGGATCCTGGATTGTGGTATCACAGCGCTTAGGGAGCACTCAGGTTCCCGGCTAGTGGACCTTATGATGCATCTCGGGCCCTCGATCTGTGGGGAGTGTTACGAGGTTGGCGCAGAAGTATTTGAAGCTCTGGGGCAGCCAATACCACTACGGCCTAGTCCGATAAATCTTCGCAGAGTCCTTACTCAAAAGGCGGATAGGGCGGGAATTCCCCTGACAAATATCACAGTCTCGGACCACTGTACCCGCTGCACTGAGAGTGACCTCTTCTCACATCGTGCCGGAGACATGGGTAGGCAGGTCTCATATATAGGCCTGAGACCGTGAATCCCGAACACTCAGATAAACCAAAGCCATCGCAGGTGTGGGCCGGCCTATGTGAACTTTGCGCAAACCGGCGGATAACTCGTAATAGAGTTGGATCAAACTTTCATCTTTGTAACCTGTCGAAGACAGATCCGCGTTATCCAAAGTATCCAGTTTTGCCCGTGCTAACCTGCGAAGGCTTTGACGCTGGCAGTGAGTCGCCGAGTGCGTCATAAGTTTCCTTGAACCCGGAATCTTAGAGAGCAGTTCTGTAGCGGGCCCTCACAGCGGGCCGGTGATGTTGATTGCCTCCCCTGCATAGGATGCTCGACATACCTTCTACTCCTAATAAAGAGAGGGAGGCTTCTGTGAAAAAGTTGATACTGTCCAGGGTGTCCAGCGCCCTTTTTCTGATGGCTACAATGTTCGGGGCGATCACACTGCATGCCCAGCAGTCTCCGCTTGCTAATGAAGACATCTTTGAGATTGAGTATGCGTCAGATGTTCAGATTTCTCCGGATGCCACAATGGTGGCGTACGTACGATACTCGATGAGCATCATGCGGGACCGGCGCGAAGGTCGGTTATGGCTGGTGAGCACTGATGGGTCAAACCATAGAAAGTTGACGAGTGAGGACCGCTCTGAGTCTTCACCACGTTGGTCTCCTGACGGAACTCGTATCGCTTTCGTATCCGGGAGTGCTGAGGGTAGCGAAATCTATGTTTATTGGGTGGAGACCGGACACGTTGCCCGACTTACCCAACTGGAACGCTCGCCTGGTGGTATAGCGTGGTCTCCCGACGGAACGCAGATCGCATTTACTATGCTGGTGCCGGAGGCTCGTCCTGTATTTGCGACTATGCCAGGGAAGCCAGTGGGGGCTGAATGGGCTGACCCACCGATTGTGGAGACCCGAGTGCGCCATGAAGCTGATGGTAGCGGAGTCATCGAGCCGGGCTTCCGACACATCTTCGTTATTCCAGCTGATGGGGGATCTGCACGCCAGATTACCGATGGAGACTTTCAACATGGGGCACCAGTCTGGGGAGTTGATGGGAGATCGGTCTTGTTCAGTGCTAACCGACGTCCGGGTTGGGAATGGGAGCTAGACCAAAGCGATATATATCAGATTTCTCTTGATGATGGTGTAAGCATACAGCTGACCAGCCGTAACGGGCCTGATGGTGGGCAGGTAGTATCTCCAGACGGTTCTAGTGTGGCTTTCACGAGCTTTGAAGATCGGGTGCGCACGTACCAAACCCAGGATCTTCACCTGATGCGAGAAGATGGTTCAGAAAAGAATCTACTTTTGGAAGGACTGGACCGGTCCGTGACTGCTCTGACTTGGGCCGCCGATGGCAGCGGCGTCTACTTTAGCTACGAGGATGAAGGGATTACCAAGGTTGGTTTTACGACTACGGCAGGTGACTGGCGGGTTGTGGCTGAGCACTTGGGGGGTACGTCTGTGGGGCGAGCTTATGGTGGTGGTAACTACTCAGTCGCTCGTGATGGTAGCATAGCCTTTACGTACACTCGGTCTGATGATCCGAGCGAAGTGGCTCTAGTAACGCCTGACGGTCGACAACGGATGGTCACGAACTTGAATGGTGACCTGAAGGGCCGAACGGAGTTAGCCAAGGCTGAAATGTTCTGGACGGAGTCGTCACACGACGGTCGCCCTATACAGTCGTGGATATTGCATCCCCCGAACTTCGATCCAGAAAGCCAGTATCCACTGCTCTTGGAGATCCACGGTGGTCCGGTATCTAATTATGGTGACCGCTTTGCGGGTGAGTTCCAGTTGTATGCTGCAGCGGGATTTGTGGTCGTGTACTCGAACCCACGCGGTAGTACAGGCTACGGGGAAGAGTTTGGCGATCTGCTTTATCACGATTATCCAGGTAACGATTACGATGACCTCATCTCTGCTGTCGACGCAGTCATCGAAAGGGGCTACATCGATGAGGATCAGCTTTATGTGACAGGTGGTAGTGCTGGCGGAATCATGACAGCATGGATTGTTGGTCACACGAACCGATTCCGTGCTGCTGTGGTGACCAAACCTGTAGTGAACTGGATCAGTAAAACGCTTGTAGCGGATAACTACAACGGGTATATGCACCGTCGGTATCCTGGCACTCCATGGGAGAACCCCGAAGCATATTGGGACTTCTCTCCACTTTCAGTGGTCGGTGACATAGAGACACCGACTATGGTCATGGTGGGTACGGCAGATTTACGGACACCTCTTTCGGAGGCCAAGCAACTATACCATGCCTTAACACTCAGGCGTATTGATACTGCACTCGTGCAGATTCCCGGAGCGTATCACAATATCTCAAACCGACCTAGTCAGTTGATCGCCAAGGTGATCAACACTGTGGCTTGGTTCGACCGGTATAAGGTCAGGACGCCGCTCAGCTAGGAGTGGCAGGCCCCAGAATACACTGTATGAGTTTTTCGAAAAGCGAATACAGGCGGGGGCTAGAAACTCGAGAGATCAAGCAATTTCGTGTACTTGATAACAAACTGGCGTTGCTGAGGACCCCTGGGAAACCCTGTTCGCTCTAGGATTCCGAAGTGTTCGATATCGTTGTACACGATATAGAGACCGGTGCCGGCAGTATTGAGCCAAGCCAGCCGAATATTACTACCTAGGTTTTCGCTGTCTGCATTGTACTGAATTTGAGCCTGTAAGTAGATGCGTGGAGTGAAGGAGTAAGAGGTGTTTAAGTTAAAGAGTGAGGTTGTGAAGCTTCCCTCCTCTAATCGCACATCGAAGTAATTAGCCCGTAATGAAGCACTGAATGTGTCTTGGAATCGATAGCTTAACGTTGCATTAGGGCTAAATCGTGTTCCGGAGTAGAATCCCCCCAATCCCCACCCGCCGCTGATTGATAGCGGAGCGCTTCGGTTGGAATTAAACCTGAACTCCCAATCGAGATGGTTATAGCTGCCAGCTGGGATCACGATTCCTTCCCGGATTCTAAACGGGCTTTGCAGGCCCTCACCGATGACGTTGAATCCGGGCAATTGAAAGAATGCGCCATTGGCGAATTCGAAATGAGTATCGATATGGATTTTGCGAGATTCACTGAAGCCAGTCAGGTCCCAGTGTTCCTCCCAAGAAACATGGGGACGCAATTCTCGGAACCAGCTCACATTGTCTAGTCGAATGTGCCTGAGTGCACGCACGTAATAGTTCCGGTATGCTCTACGGTTTACGAACCCAACTTCTGGGTTGAACTCAGCGCCGATCTGTCGATATCTGCTCGAGACCTGCCAGTCGCGTGTTGTATAGTCAAAACTGGTGTTATAGCCATACTCACCACCGCCTACACCTCGGGTGTCAGTTCCAGCAGCCCAACCGCTAAACGTCAGATCTTGGCCAATGCCGAGGTTGCCATCGATACCGTACGTAAGGTTGTAATCCCCGGTATTCTCAGTATTAAGCCTCGAGACAAGGATGGCACCCAATGTCGTACGGTTCTCAAATTCCTGAGATGCTCGCATCACACCGAAATTGGTGGGGTCAATTTGCTCGACACCCTGTGTCTGGATATTCAGGAAGCCGACTTGCATACCGCCTACCTTGCCACTCAATCGGGCACCGGCCTGAATCGGTACTTCGGTGCCTCCAGACAGCCCGATTCGTCGACTGAAGAAGAGTTCGGCAGAACGCCCTGATCCCACTGAGAAAGTTCCGGCATTCTCCAGGAAAAAAGCCCTCTTTTCCGGAAAAAACAGCGGAAATCTTGTGAGGTTGACCTGCTGGTCATCAACCTCTACTTGGGCGAAGTCTGTGTTCGCTGTCAGATCCAGGGTGAGGCTTTGGTTAAGACCGATTTTTGCATCCGCACCGAAAGTGGCTGAAAAGTCGGCATCCGGAACATTCGCGGTGTAATCCTTAAAACCATCGCTCAGCGCATATGGGGTAAGCGTAAATATTCTTCGGTTCGGTGCGTTTATACCGACAAGCGTTCCGGCCAAGGAAACCCTGTAAAGATTGAACTGGCGCGGGATGGGGGACCACATCATTTGTTCATTCTTTCTTCGAATGATCCTACCGAAGTTTAGCCCCCAATCTTGCTCTCCCGCTGTTGGATAACGGAGGGTGGAGAAGGGTATCCGCATCTCAGCGTACCAGCCGGCGTCATCGATGGAAGTAGCGACTTCCCAGCTTCCGTCCCAATTCAGGTTGAATCCGCCGCCTGAACCTCGCTGTTGCCTGCCACCGCCACTACCGCCACCAGCCTGTTGTTCATTGGCCACCTGGCCGTCGTATTCGATGCCTGCCGGTGTCGTGCCAAACACAAACGCGTTCTGGCGATCTAGGTAAGTATCCAGCAAAACTACAAAGGCATCCGTGTCGCTTACCGATGCATCTCGAAGAGTCCTGCCGACGACGATGCCTTCCGGTTCTCTGTCAAATAACCAGGCCCCTATGTAAAGGGCTTCTCCATCGTATAGGATCCGAACTTCGGTTCGTTCGGATCCGGGCTCCCCTTCCATCGGTTCCTGCTGTACAAAACCAGTCAGTACCTGAGCGTTTTGCCAGCTTGATTCGCTAAGATTTCCATCAATGACCGGGGTCTCGCTAACCGCTGTAGCAGAGGCTGTAGCCTCTGTGGTCAGATTCGGAGGAACTTGCTGAGCTACTAGCCGGGTGGATGTTAGAATGAGAGCGAGAGTAATTCTTAAGAGGCACGTGCGCATGAAATCTCGGTTGGGGTTCGCGTCCTTCTGACAAACAGTGGGGGGACATTGTTGAATGTCTTACTCAAGAGATGGATAGATTGGCCCAGTTACAGCCTCCCATCCGAGATTTGTTTGACTGCGTAATCGACTGCTCTGGCCGTGAGCGCCATGTATGTCAGGCTTGGGTTTTGGTTGCCGGATGATGTCATACACGCACCGTCAGTGACGAAGAGATTAGGAACGTCCCATGATTGATTCCATCCATTGAGTACTGAAGTTTCTGGGTCACGACCCATTCTCGCAGTACCCATCTCATGAATCGTGAGACCGGGTGGGTTGTCTTCAATAAATGTGCTTATATCACTAGCCCCTGCAGCTTCCAGCATCTCAGCCGCCTGGATCGACATGTCGCTTAAGGCCGCCCTTTCATTGTCACTCCACTCACATTGGATGTTGAGCACAGGGATTCCCCAGGCATCAACTCTATCTGGATCAAGCGTCACTTGGTTCGACTCCCTCGGCAGGCACTCGCCGAACCCGTAGAACCTGAACTGCCATGGCCCCGGCGCTCTCAGTGCATGCTTAAAGTCGGCACCGAAGCCGGGCATATCATTACCACGTGCCCAGCCTGTTCTGCTTCCGCCACCTTGGTAGGCGTAGCCTCGAAGAAAATCTGGATGTTGTTCGGATACATTTCGGAAGCGGGGCAAATAAATTCCGTTCGGGCGACGTCCATAGACCCACTTGTCGTCCATCCCCGAAATGAGGCCCTGCGCCCCACCTCCCATCGTATGGTCCATAAGGTTATGGCCAAGCTGGCCTGAAGAATTAGCCAGGCCGTCAGGCCAACGCTCAGTCGCTGAGTGGAGTAAGATGCGTGTGGATTCTAGGGCGGACGCGCATAGGAATACGAGGCGACCATGGAATTCAATTGATTCTTGGGTTTCAGCATCAATGACGCGTACCCCTGATGCTCTTCCTGATGTCGGGTCATAGATAACGCTGTGCACGACGCTGTAGGGACGCAGCGTCATACGACCCGTGGCAGCGGCAGCTGGTAGCGTGGCAGCCAGAGAACTGAAGTAGGAATGGGTAGTACACCCACGTTCACATGTACCGCAGTAGTGGCAGGCTCTTCGTCCCCCATGGTTGGACGTGAGGATAGCGCACCGCCCGATCGTCAGTACTCGCTCTCCACCGAAGTGGTTCATGAGCGATTCACGGACATGCTGCTCTGCACAGTTCAGATTCATCGGAGGTAAGAATCTGCTGTCTGGTAACTGTGCTAGGCCTTCGGCTTGTCCACTAACTCCAATGAAACGTTCCACATGGTCGTACCATGGTTCGATATCAGCGTAACGAATTGGCCAGTCAACTCCGAAGCCATCACGAGCATTAGCTTCGAAATCTAGGTCACTCAGCCTGTAGACTTGTCTCCCCCAAACAATTGATCGCCCTCCAACCTGTCTGGAGCGGATCCACAAGAACGGCTTTCCATCTTCGGTCGTATAAGGGTTCTCATCATCACGGACGAAGAATTTCTCGCTCCACTCATCACATGCGTAGCATTCGCGTTGGATGGGGCGTTCACGTTCTTGTCTGATCCGATCTCGTCTCCCACGGAAAGGAAGCTCCCAAGCTTGAGTCGTCATTACGTAGTCATTCTCGGGATCGATTGATCGCCCCGCCTCAAGAACAAGTGTGCGGAGACCTCGCTCAGTGAGTTCTTTAGCCGCCCAACCGCCGGTGATACCGGAGCCGACAACGATGGCGTCATAGCGCTCCTGTCTAGCCATTAGTTGCCGTCCGACACAGGCCGAGTGACTTCCGAAACATCTACGCAGCCATCGAAGCGTCCGGGGATCGGCTGGTATAGAAGTTCTTGCCGCAAGCCGATCTCAGATGAGTAGTAGCCACTAAGTACAAGGCCTCGAAACTGTTGAAAGAACGGGGTTGGGGGATCTTCTTCTGACATGATCCTAGCCTGGCCCTCAGTTTCGAGTGCAGAAAGGATCTCAGTCTGGGTATCCGCTTCAGATTGTGAGAATACAACACCGGCCAGTGCTTGAGTGCGTTCGTCCACTTCAGTGAGACCAAGCATGAAGCGTTCTCGATCTTCTGTGTCATACCACTCTGCTACAATGAGCTCGATGAACTCAGGAACGCCGGCCGTAATTGCTCCAGGAGTGTCTGTAGTCGGGATTATGAGCTCAGAAAGAGCTTCAATGGTTTCACGTTGCTGGGACGTGAAAAACATACGGGAAGGTTTTCTGGAAGCTCCCGACTCGAATAGGGCGGCTAATTGAGAAGCATTGAGCCCGGCGAGTGCAGCGCTTGCTCCCAACAGCCGAAAAAGATGGCGGCGATCTATGCTATAGCTCCTCTGGTGGAGCGGTATGCAGGATAAATCCGACTTCAGTCAGTTCCAAACCGCTTGAACGAAGGGGCCAAAGTGAAGGAACTCGGGAGTACGTGGCAAGCAGGTATGCTGTGATTGTTGATAAGGATTCTGGTTTTCTTATGGAAATACTTCCTGAACTCAAGCGTTGTCAGAGAGATGACTCCACGCCTTAGCTATTGTTCTCCAGAAATGTTTGCAGAACCCTCCAGGATTCCTCTGGTAACTCTTCTGCAGGCATGTGCCCACAGTTTTCCAAGACTTGCAGGTTGGCATCCGGAAGTTTATCCGCAAGACGTTCTCCGACCCAAAGGGGCACGACACGGTCTTGTCTGCCCCAAAGAACCAGCGTGGGCACATCAAGCTCTTTGAACCGTCCGGTCAGTTTCTCTAGATCGGGGGGCATGATGGCTAAAGCCGTGTCGATGAGGGCGCGGTAGGCCTCTGGAGAACTCAACGGCTTCGCGTATCCTGTAACCTGGTCATCTGAGACTTTAGATGAATCAAATACAATCGACTTCAATACATGCCGGATCACGAACTGGGTGCCAAGTATACGTAATGCTGTAGTGGCCAAGCGACGATACTTAGCCAGGGTCACAAAGAGGGGTATCCGCTGTTTGTAAGCGGCACTAGCTACCAGAATGAGACGCTTGAGCCGTCCGGGTTCAGAATCGAGTAGCCTCAAGGCTGTGCCTAATGCGACACCTCCACCAAGAGAGTGGCCAATGAGCGTCACTCTCTGGAGATCTGCTTGGAGGATGAGTCGATAGATCAACTCCGCTTGGTGCTCAGGTCCATATTGGCCATCGTCAGGCTTGGGTGCTAAGCCGAAACCTTTCATATCCACGAGTACGACATGGGCTCGCTCAGCTAAGTGAGGAGTCCAATACCGCCAAGAAAAGCTTGATCCACCATAACCGTGAAGTAGTACAAGACTATCGACACCGGAGTCAGGATTAGGCCCTAGCGTTTCGACATGGAGTGGAAGGTCGAAAGTCATTTTATAGTGGTATTACTGATAACAAAACTTCGAGATGTTCCAGTGCTACAAGGGATTTCATATGACCAATGTAGTGAGCTTTCAACGGGTGAAATCCTAAAGTATGTAGGAGGCGCATGTCTAAACCTAAAAAAGACTTGTGAGGTGAGAAAATCACAAAAGGGCTTTGGCGCTTTGGGGTTAGGTGCGCTAAGAAGACAAATGGGTTTACCCATGATCCATTCGCAGGTATCGTTATTTACACTAGTTCCCCCGTCCTCCGAGAAGCACTCGAGCAAACACTCGCTTCCCAATGAGCGACACGACGGAAACGGCTGAAAGCCGAATCCGCGAGGAATCCGCTGCTATCGAGATGATATGCGAGCGTGTTGGCCTCGTAGTTGGAGGTGACGACACATCGCTAGCGGTGGACTTCGCGAAGATTTTTCTCTCAAAGGCTCCGCCTGAGTTTCTTACCGGGCGTAGTGTCGAGGAATTAGTGCACCTGGTGTCCGGGAGCTTCCACTTTCTCAAGTCCTCCAAGTCTGACCAAGTGGATGTCTCAGTCACGAGTCCTGAGGGTGATAGCGAAAGTTGGGGTGATCCGGTCACGGTGGTGCGTACGAATGTGAGCGAAAGGCCGTTCATCATCGACACGATTCGTGAATATCTACAAACCCAAGATCTTGCCATTGATCACATTGTTTACCCGTTAATCGATGTAGACCGAGACAGCGGTGGCGATGTCGTGGCTGTTCAGCTCAAGAGGAACGGTACGACACGGGAATCATTCGTCCATTGTGAAGTTACCCGTGTGACTGATCCTGAGAAGCTCGATCTGATGGAAGCTGAACTCAGCAGTAATTTAACTGACGTGGTGCGGGCTACGGATGATTTCGAGTCCATGCTCGACACGGCGAATTCTGTGATTACCGATCTAGATGAGCATGCAGCAGCCTCAGGATCTGACAAGACTGATATCAAGGAGATTCAGGAGTTCATTAGGTGGTTGCGGGACGGTGGCTTCGTATTTCTTGGCTACCGGGGATACGAACTTGTCGATGGTCCAGGTGGAAAACTGCACGGAGTCGTTCGGAAGAATTCGGGCCTCGGTATTCTGCGTCACCAAGAACGATCACGGTTTGCCGAGCCCGTTCCAATTGCCGAGTTGGGCAAGAAGATGCAGCACCTTATCGAACATGGTCCTCCGCTAGTCATCAACAAAACAAACGCCAGGGCTACCGTCCATCGCATCGCTCGTATGGATGACATCGGCATTAAACAATTGGACGGGAATGGCCGGCTCTTAGGGATACATCGGTTCGTCGGCTTATTTACGTCTAAGACATATACGGAAGATGCTGAAAACGTGCCGATCCTGCGCAGGAAATTGTCGCAAGTCCTGAAAGAAGAAGGGGCAGAAGAAGGGTCGCATGATTACAAAGAGATCTCCACGATCTTCAACTCTATGCCTACCGGTCAGCTGCTTACCTCTGCAGAAGAAGACTTGGCTGGTGACGTTCGATTGATCCTGAATTCATATCACGACGACGATGTCCATGTGTCGCTACGACCGGACATACTCGAGCGCGGTGTTACGGTGATGGTGATCATACCAGAAGACCGCTTCTCTGCTGAGGTTCGCGAAGATATAGAAGAAGAACTTTTGCGGGTGCTCAATGGCCAGCGGTTGAGTTCGCACCTAGCGATGAGTGGAGGAGGCCAAGCTCGGCTCCATTTCTATATCGCCGTACCTGAGGCCAGAACAGATGAAGTGGGCGTTGCCCAGTTAGAGGAACTATTTAGTGGACTACTACGAACTTGGTCGGACAAGCTGAGTGACGGCCTTGAAGAGTTCGTCTCACAAGAAGAAGCGGTAGAGCTTTCAGAGTTCTATAGCCGAGCATTCAACGCTGAATATCGAGCGGCTACTGACCCGGTCATCGCTGCTGAAGACGTCCGTCATTTGGAGGCGATGCGAACTGACGGGCGTGAGATTTCAATCGCATTCGCGAATCGTGGAGCGTCCACTTCTATTGCCGGAATTAAAGGTGCGACCGAGCTAAAGGTGCACCTTCTTGGCAGGCGCTTAATCTTGTCCGATTTCATGCCGATTCTTGAAGATGTTGGACTTCGGGTGATCGCTGCGAACCCCTATGAAGTCAAGCTACCGAAAGACTCGGGCACGATTTACATCTTTGCGGTGCAAGACCACGAGGAACATCAACTTACTGTAGATAGTCGAGGTGAGCTTCTATCAGAGACTATCCTCGCTTCCAGGTCTGGGGACGTAGCCAGTGATTCATTGAATGCCCTGGTGTTGTCTGCTGAACTTCACTGGCGTGAAGTGGATGTACTACGGGGATACCTTGGATATGCCTTCCAGATTGGTGCCATTCCAAGTCGTATATCAATTCGAGCAGCGCTTATTCAGTATCCCGGTATCGCCAGAGAACTCTTCGAGTTATTCGCGATAAAATTTGATCCAGATTCCTCTGCCACAAAAAAGGAACGGCTCGCTGAGATTGCCCAGCGCCGAAAAGCATTCTTTAGGTCTCTTCGGCGTGTCTCAGCACTCGCTGACGATCGAGCATTACGCAGGCTAGAAGAGCTGATCAACGTCACGGTCCGTACCAATTTCTATCTTCACGGTGGTAGTGAGCCGACTTACCGTTCGGGTGGGGTGCCCTATATCTCATTCAAGTTTTCGTGTCGGAGCATGGAATTTTTGCAGCGTTCGCGAATGCTTTACGAGGTCTGGGTACATTCTGCTCGTATGGAAGGCGTGCACTTGCGAGGGGCAAGTGTCGCTCGCGGTGGAATCCGTTGGAGCGATCGGCCGGATGATTATAGGACTGAAATCCTCGGTCTTGTTAAGACGCAGATGGTTAAGAATGCGGTGATCGTGCCTGCAGGTTCGAAGGGCGGTTTTGTGCCGCTACTCCTTCCCGGTGAATCCGAAGCACGATTTGAGGAAGGCAAGAAGCAGTACGAAACTCTCATTCGAGGGTTGCTTGACATTACTGACAACCTCGTTGAAGGAAAGGTGCAGACACCCGATAGGGTGGTCGCGTTCGATGGTGCCGATCCTTACCTGGTGGTCGCTGCAGATAAAGGGACCGCGAAGTTCTCAGATGTTGCAAATATGATTTCCACGGAATACGGGTTCTGGCTGAATGATGCTTTTGCGTCAGGAGGGTCAAACGGATATGACCATAAGGCTGTGGGAATCACAGCCCGTGGTGCTTGGGAATGTGTTCGGCGTCACTTCCGCGAAATGGGTAAAGATATTGATTCAGAGCCGTTTACCACGGTCGGCATTGGGGATATGAGCGGGGACGTATTCGGTAATGGCATGCTGATGTCCGAACAGACTCAGCTCATAGCAGCCTTTGATCACCGGCATATCTTCATTGATCCTGATCCTGATCCGTCGACATCGTATGCGGAACGCAAACGATTATTTGGGATGGAGCGCTCAAGTTGGGAGGACTACGATCGGAAGCACTTAAGTAAGGGAGGTATGGTGATCTCCCGGGGTGCTAAGGAGGTTGACCTCTCCCCTGAAGCTCAGGAGGTCTTGGGCATTTCGGACGAGGACTCCGAGTCACTTAACGGGGAATCCCTTGTCCAAGCGGTGCTCAAGGCACCGGTGGAACTTCTCTGGAATGGAGGTATCGGAACATTCGTTAAAGCAACTTTAGAGACGGATGCCGATGCGGGTGACCCGCCCAATGACCTTGTGAGAGTTAATGCCCCCGACTTGCGCTGCAAAGTCGTGGGTGAAGGGGGGAATCTTGGATTCACCCAGGATGCACGGGTCGAGTACTCCCTCCTCGGGGGAGCGATCAATACTGATGCGATCGATAACTCGGGTGGGGTGGATATGTCTGACCACGAGGTCAATCTCAAAATCCTGCTTGCTCATGGAGTCGCATCAGGGTCGCTTTCGATCCCTGATCGAAATGAGCTCCTTGAGGAACTTACTGAGTCCGTAGCCGCATCGGTACTTCAGAATAATCGTTCTCAGAGTCTCGCAATCTCGCTTGATGAATTGCGGGTGCGAGAGTCTGTAGATGATTTCCGTGACCTGATGTTTGCCCTCGAGAAGACAGCTGAATTAGACAGAAACTCTGAAGGCTTACCGACCGCCGATGCTTTGGTAGAGCGCCGAGAGAGTGGGCATGCTCTGGCTCGTCCTGAGTTATGCGTTCTCCTGGCCTACTCTAAGCTCTCGCTGATGGGCAGGTTGTTGAGGAGTCGAGTGCCTGATGACCCAGTCGCCGAGAGTTATCTGCTCGGGTACTTTCCCGTTTCGGCGATTGCAGCAGCTGGCCAGGAAAGCTTGGAAGCACATCGTCTCCGACGCCAAATCATTGCAAGCCAACTGACAAATGATCTTGTTGACTTGATGGGATCAGCTTTTGTGAATCGGCTTGTCCGTGATACCGGACACCCCGCGAAGGAGGTCGTGAACGCATGGCTGATTGCATCACGATTATCCGATCACAGGGCCTTACTATCGGAAATTGAGAATCAGCAGAGTAAGGTTAGTCCCCGTATCACACACCGATGGCTTTTGGGTTTAGGTCGTGTATTGGAGCGTACGACCAGGTGGGTGCTACAGAATATTGATAAAGAACTGTCCCCTGCGACTATTGTTGGAGAAAATCTGCAAGGTCTCGCGACTCTAAGGGACTCTTTCGGCGACGTAGTTGCAGGTGAGGAGCGAGCTCTTTTCGCTGCTCGTGTAAGTGAGATACGAGAAGTAGGAGCCGATGAGTCATTCTCAGAGCGCTTGATGACCCTCCGGTTTCTTGATCAAATGCTTGATATCCTCGAGATCGCGCGCGAAACCGGAGCTGATGTGCTCGATACTGCAAGAGCCTACTACAGGATATCAGAGGAGTTCGATCTACCGTGGTTGCACCGCAACAGCTTCGCTGCTGCGAGCGAAGATCAGTGGGAGCAGCGAGCTGCACGTGTGCTATCTGAAGACCTGGCTCGTGCTCATCGGCGGATAGTTGTTGCTGTTCTAACACAGGCAGGTAGTGATGAGCCTTGGAAGACGACTCGTGCATTACTGAGGAATAAGGGTCGCAATGTGCGCCGTTTCAAGAATCTCTTGGAGCAAGTGAAGGCCGAAGAAACTCCGGGCTCTGCTGCAGTATCAGTGGTCGCACGGGAGGTATCCACACTAGCGAGAAGCATCTCATCCAGATGATAAGCGTACGCAAGCAGGCTAGAAGGTATTTGGATGTCATTACAATGCCTCCTTGCGGACCAAGCCCTTCTGCTGCAATCATGGCGTTAATGTGCGTCCTGTTTGTTCGGGTTCTCCGTTCTCGGGATGCACTTTCTCTTAGAGAGGGAGCATAGATGCACCCCACAGACACCCGGGATCCGCAGTACTACCATCGGGTTGTAGATTGCCAATGGGGATGTCCGGCGCACACCAATGTGCCTGAGTACATTCGTCTGATCGCGGATGGTAAGTATACCGAATCGTATATGCTTAACCGGGAGTCAAACGTATTCCCAGGCATTCTTGGCAGGACCTGTGATCGGCCGTGCGAACCGGCTTGCCGTCGGACTCGCGTAGAGGATGAACCAGTAGCGATCTGTCGACTCAAGCGAGTTGCTGCTGATCTCAGAGGTGAAATTGATCACCTGCTCCCGAAGGCTGCCGAAGAGAAGAATGGGAAGAGGATTGCACTGATTGGGGCTGGCCCGGCATCACTTACGGTAGCCAATGACCTGATGCCGTTAGGATACCATTGCACGATCTTCGAGGCCCTACCGAAGCCTGGAGGTCTGATGCGTACCAACATCCCATCATTCCGACTCCCGGTTGAAGTTCTTGAGGAAGAGATGGACATGATTCTCGATATGGGAGTTGAGATCCACTATAACCATCGTATTGATAGCCTCAAAGAATTGCTGGATGAAGGTGACTTTGACGCATACTTCATTGGTACCGGTGCCCCCAAGGGCAAGGAACTGAATATCCCTGGCCGCACTGAAGGGGGCGCAAACATTCACATAGGGATCGAGTGGCTTGAGTCGATCCACTTCGGACATATTGATTCCGTCGGGGAGCAGGTTCTCGTCATTGGTGTCGGTAACACGGCTATGGACTGCTGCCGGAGTTCAAAGCGTCTGGGTGGAAAAGACATCAAGGTCATGGCCAGAAAGAGCCGGCCTTATTTCAAGGCTTCCCCTTGGGAGCTCGAAGACGCCGAAGACGAAGAAGTTGAAATTCTTGTAGATCACTCTCCCCAATGTTTCGTCATTGAGGATGGCCAGTTAAAGGGGATGATCTTCGACCTAGTGGAATGGGAGGAGAACGAAAAGGGACGCCTCGTTAGCACAAAGCAGGGAGAAACCTTCATTCCAGCAGACGATGTTGTGCTAGCGATCGGGCAAGACAACGCATTTCCTTGGATCGAGCGCGACATCGGTATTGAGTTTGGAGAGTGGGACATGCCTGTTGTTGACCGCGCCACATTCATGACTACCCGAGAAGGTGTTTTCGTCGGTGGTGATGCTGCTTGGGGCCCGGAGAATATCATCTGGGCAGTAGAACATGGACACCAGGCAGCAATTTCAATCCACAATTACTGTCGAGGAGTTCCAGTCACGGATCGGCCGCCTTACGGGATGAATCTAGTCTCGACCAAGATGGGGATTCATGAGTGGCGTTATTCAAATGACTATGACCCGGCTTTGCGCACTGAGATGCGCTATGCGGACTTAGAGAAACGGCTGTCCGACATGAAGATTGAAGCCGAATTGGGTTTCGACCTGAAAGAAACTGTTCGTGAGGTTGAGAGGTGTCTTAACTGTGATATCCAGACCGATTTCACGGCCAACCTTTGTATTGAGTGTGATGCGTGTATTGATGTGTGTCCGGTAACGTGTCTGACAATCACACACAATGGTGAAGAAGAGGATCTTCGTCAGCGACTTATGGCACCGGCTGACAATACGGATCAGGCGATTTTTGCTTCTGAATCACTTCCGCAGACAGGTCGCATTATGGTGAAGGATGAGGACCTATGCGTCCACTGCGGATTATGTGCTGAGCGTTGTCCCACAGCGGCGTGGGATATGATGCAGTTTGACCTCCTGAACCCCTACGCAGGACATCAATCTTGGCCAGAGAAAGCGATTACGGCGTCAACGACTTCGGTCTGAAGATCGCGACGGTTAACGGAACAGGGTCGGCCAGCGCAAATGGCCTACTCCTGCAAGCGTTGTTCCGTATGGGTATCCCCGTGTCAGGCAAGAACGTGTTTCCGTCGAATATCCAGGGTTTACCGACTTGGTATGAAATCCGAGTAAATAAAGACGGCTATACCGCGAGGAGCCCAGACTTCCAGCTTGGCGTTGCAATGAACCCGGAGAGCTATGCCAGGGATATTGAGGAGGTCGTTTCTGGGGGATGGATTTTATATGACAACAGTCGCGAGCTCGATGACGAATTCCGCCGAGATGATGTGACTTTTCTTGGAATACCTCTTGCGGATATGTGCGTTGAGCACTTTCAGGGCTCACGTATCCGCATCCTCATGAAGAACATCACGTATGTTGGTGCGCTTGTGGCATTGCTTGATATCGATATGGATGTAGTGAAGGGTATGCTACAAGAAAAATTTGCTTCCAAGCAGCATCTGATGGACGCGAACTATACGGCGATTGAGCTAGGGCACACGTATGCTCTAGAGCACTTCGATTGTCCCCTTCCAATCCGCCTCGAAGCGATGGATAAGACGAAGGACTGCGTGATGGTCACCGGCAATGCGGCTGCCGCGCTCGGATGTGTTTATGCTGGTGCAACTGTGGGTGCATGGTATCCGATCACACCTGCCACTTCTGTCATGGACGGCTTCACAGAGTATTGCCGCCGCTTCCGGGTTGATCCAGACACAGGTAAGAACAACTTCTGCATCCTCCAAGCAGAGGATGAACTCGCAGCTGCTGGGATGGTGATCGGGGCAGGTTGGATGGGCGCGCGCGCATTTTCACCTACAGCGGGCCCGGGCATCTCCCTTATGAGCGAATTTATTGGGTTGGCTTATTATGCCGAGATACCATGTGTGTTCTTTAACATACAGCGGACTGGGCCGTCCACTGGAATGCCTACTCGCACACAACAGGGCGACCTGATGTTATGCGCGTATGCTTCACATGGTGATACGAAACACATCGTACTATTTCCGGCCGACCCTAAGGAATGCTTTGAATTCTCTGTTCAAGCATTCGACCTCGCGGAACGATTCCAGACACCGACGTTTGTCGTGTCAGATCTAGATATTGGTATGAACGACTGGATGATCCCTAGGTTGGAATGGGACGATTCTTTCATACCTGATCGCGGCAAAATTTTAGACGCCGACGAACTCGAAAAAATCGAAACCTTTTACCGTTATTTAGATTTGGATGGAGACCATATTACTGCTCGTACGCTGCCTGGTGTGCACTCCAAGGGTTCCTACTTCACTAGGGGTTCTGGCCACGATAAGTACGGCCGTTACACCGAGGACTCGGATGCCTACGTTGAAGTTATGGACCGGCTTTTGGCAAAGGTTGATTCCGCAGCTGACCACGTTCCTGCTCCAGAGATTTTTGAGACTGATGGAGGAAAGAGTGTTGGCATCGTCTCAGTCGGTGGTTGCCATTGGGCCGTTTTAGAAGCTCGTGACGCATTGGCCACTGAGGGAATAGAGATCGACTACCTCCGGATCAGAGGATTTCCATTCAACCAGGCGGTAGAGCAGTTTCTTGAGGACCACAGCACTGTGATAGTTATCGAACAGAATCGGGATGAGCAGTTAAAGAACTTGATTCTGCTTGAGACGTCTTGTGCCAAGGAAAAGCTCCAGTCGGTCCGCTACTATGGCGGGCAACCGTTAAGCAAGGGCCATGTCATAGAAGGTGTCACTCCCTTCCTTACCCGGGAGCCCGCGGAGGTCTTGCAATGAGCTATATCAAGAAGCCGGCAGCCCGTCATCCGAAACTCAAGGTCAATTCCCTAGGTCTCACGGTACGGGATTACGAAGGCTCGATGTCGACACTTTGTGCAGGATGTGGACACGATTCTGTGACTGCCGCTCTTATACAGACTTTTTTCGAACTAGACCTAGAACCACATCGGCTTGCTAAGCTTTCGGGAATCGGATGTTCTTCAAAGACGCCCACTTATTTTGTCAGTGAGGCGCACGGGTTTAATTCTGTACACGGTCGAATGCCCTCAGTCGCAGCCGGCGCTAATGCTGCCCATCGAGATCTGTTGTACGTGGGAATTTCAGGGGATGGAGACTCACTCTCAATTGGGTTGGGTCAGTTTTGCCATGCGATCAGGCGCAATGTGAACATGCTCTACGTGCTTGAAAACAACGGTGTTTATGGTTTGACGAAGGGGCAGTTTTCGGCTTCGGCAGATATTGGAAGTACATCTAAGGGTGGCATGGCAAATCAACAGGGGCCGATAGACCCTGTTAATACGGCCTTGTCTCTTGGCGCGACATTCGTTGCGAGATCTTTTTCGGGTGACAAAGATCAACTAGTCCCAATTCTGAAGGCCGGACTAAGCCACAGTGGATTTGCTTTTGTAGACGTGATATCACCTTGCGTCACGTTCAACGATCATCAGGGATCCACAAAAAGTTATGCCCACACACGTTCACATATGCACGAAGTGGTCGAGACCGATTTTGTCCCACTCCGCACTGAGATCACAACAGAGTATTCAGAGGGTTCTGTGCAGGGCGTCACCATGCACGATGGGAGTGTAGTGAAGCTTCACAAGGTCGCTGATGAATACGACCCAACGGACCGTCGGGCGGTTCTGGATTATCTCGCCGACGTAGGGTCCCGGGGCGAAATCGCCACTGGTCTCCTCTACCTCGAAGAGGCTGGGGCTGACATGCACGGATTCGAGAACACAGTGGATGGGCCACTCGTGGAGATTCCGTTTGCTGACCTCTGTCCTGGAAGCAAGGGACTAGAAGAGGTCCAGAAAGAGTGGTGGTGAGTTTTTACCGGTCAAAGATGTATACAATTCCAGGTGTGATGCGGGCATGGGCACTCACAGCTTGTGTTTTATCTAGCGTACTGACTGGTTGTGTCGGAGCCCAATCATCAGATCGAGAAATGCTTATTGCGGCGCTTGATGCGGCTGTTCGCGCCCATGTGGAGAGTGAGTCAGTACCTGGTATTTCGGTTGCTGTAGTGCAGCATGGTGCAACACTTCTTATGCAGGGCTACGGGTTCGTTGACTTAGAGTGGGGTGTGCCAACACCTCCGGATGCGAGTTACGAAATCGGATCCATTACAAAGCAGTTTACTGCCGTAGCTGCTCTCCTTCTAGCTGAGGAAGGAAGGTTAGATCTCGATGCGGACCTAACAGACTATTTGGACTTTGATACGCAGGGCTACAGCGTACCAGTACGTCGCCTCTTAGATCACACTTCTGGCATCAAAGGGTACACCGAGATGCCAATATTCGGAGAACTGAGGACATCAAAACTTCCGCGGGATACGCTTGTCCGTATGGTAGAGAATGAGCCTTTCGAGTTCGAACCGGGCACGGCTCTGATATACAACAACTCCGCGTACTTCCTGCTCGGACTTATCATTGAAGAAGTGTCAGGAGAGTCCTATGAGGACTTTATAGAGAGACGACTCTTCGATGCATCGGAGATGAACGACTCATACTACTGCAGTGAGACTGCAGTGAGGACGAATAGAGCCCATGGCTACGACGTCACAGAGCCAAATCGTGTGATCAGGAAGCGTTACATTGATCACACTTGGCCGTACGCAGCGGGTTCGCTCTGTTCAACCACTAGCGATCTTGTGGCTTGGAATCAGGCCTTGCACGGTGGTGAATTGCTCAGTGCTGCATCATATAAGGCGATGACTACGCCTGCTCCACTTGAGGACAGCACAAGGGTTCGTTACGCGATGGGGCTTGTAGTCGCAGAGCAGGGCGGCCATCAAGTTATCGCTCATGGTGGCGGCATTAATGGCTTCACTTCAGATGGGCGTTATTATCCGGATGACGACCTGATCATAGTGGTTCTTCAAAATTCTACCGGTGCTCCTGGTCCTGGGGCGCTGGGTCAAGCTCTCGCACAAACAGTGCTAGGGGACTTTGAGGACACTGCGGCAGCACCTTTTGGTGGTGACCTAGAGGAATTAACAGGATCTTATGTAGGACCTGCTAGAGGCACAGAGCTTTCTGTGATTGCTTCCGTCAATAACGGCAGGCTCGAACTCACGATGGGTCAGGATTCGAAGTTTGAGCCTGACTATAGGGGTGATCTTACCTGGAATCTCGGGTCACAGGAATTCACCTTCGTTCGGAAAGGTGAGCGAATTGCAGAACTTCGTTTTGATAACATGTCGGGACACTACGTCTTGAGGCGTAATGGTCTCTAGCCATCAATAGGTGAGCATAACCGTCGCGCACTAGCGTAGGGACCTCTACTTTTTTTGACCATGAGAACCCTGCTACTCATCATCGTATTTGCTACCGTTTGGTTCCAGCCTCAAACGGTACCCCCGGTGTCTGCTCAGGTTACTTCCAGTGACTTATCGATGTTGGGGCTGATCTTTAGGAATCGTTTTGTGCCATTTAGTGAACAGGAGATGCAACCAGAGCTCCTGGCAGTGCGTGAACGTGTCTCCGCCCTTGGGGACGCTGGTGACGATGTAGAGCTCTACAAGACGATGATTGAAGGCATGGCCCGCATGTATTTGGGTGCCTGGGACGAGGGTATAGAAGTGGCCTCAATCCTCGACATAAATCTGGCGGGAAAACTTTATGAGCCTGGCGCGACCGTACCTGTCGAAATCGCGTCACTATATGAGCATGCAGTACCTCTGGAGGGTCGGTATGCGGTGCAAGTTCGATTCCTAGACCCATCAGAAGAACCAATATACGAGTCGGATCTTCTTATGCTTGAAGGGCTTGCTGCAGTCTCGACGGAAGTTGTTATACCGCGCGAAGCTGATTCAGGCCGTTATCTGGTTGAGTATTCATTATGGGAGGAAGATGCTTCTGATCCGATCGTGAGGACCTCTAGGTCTATCTATGTGATTGAAGCTTTCGAGGAGCGGATCACGGCGATGCTGTTCGACAGTCGTCGTCCACAATTGCGCCGCCAGGTAGGGCGTAGTTCATCCCGGGCACTCGCCAATACAACCGTACTCTGGCATCTGGATATGTATCAGCGCGGACGACGTGAATGGTTAGCCGGGGCCTATATGGGATATCCAGTCATTATGAATCAGATCTTTGAGCAGGGCACCTTGATGGTAGAGCCGATGCAGTTTGATTCAGAGATCGAGCTTGCCGAGGAGTTCATCAACGACCTTGGGTCAGGGCGAGATCCGCTCAGTACGCGTAGTGGAGACATGCGCTTGGCCTACCGGTCTTCAGTCGACAGGGAGCTCGTACCATTTCGACTGTTTGTGCCCGATAACTACGACAGAAGCCAGAGTTATCCACTGGTTGTCGCACTACATGGTGCAGGTGGGGATGAGAACACCTTTATGGAGAGCTTTGATGGCACGTTTAAGGAGAATGCCAGAGATCGTGGCTATATCGTTGCTTCCGTAAATGGCCGTGGTCCGTATGGCGGGTACCGCGACGCTAGTGCCCAGGATGTGATCGATGTTCTTGATCTTGTGCAGAGGGTCTATCCGATCGACGAGACCAGGACATACTTGATGGGGCACTCAATGGGAGGTGGAGGGACCGTGCGTATTGGGTTCGAGCATGCAGACCGATTTGCTGCGCTTGCCCCGATTGCCGGATACGGATCAGCGGAAGATCTGGCTAAGGCACCTGAAATGCCGCTGTTCATAGCACAGGGTGAACTCGATGCACTTGTACCTGTAGAACGCGCGCGGAACTTTCATGAAGCGGCACAGGCTCTTGGGATGCCGTCCCTACACTACGTAGAAAATGAGGGTACAGACCACGTAGCGATTGTGGCCGAAGTTATGGACCAGATCTTTGACTGGTTTGACCTACACCGTCGTTGATTCTGAAGTGACGATATGGGCTAGCGTCGGCCCGACATCAACTCCTGCATCTGACGGACTGCTGCGTCGACCTTTAGCTGGATGCCCACTCGTCCATAAGACACAGATGCCTGTGTTGGGTCACCCCGCACACCAGCTCCTTCAAAGCCACCGAACGGCGCTAGTTTTTCTGTCCGTATGTGCTTGGCATTTACATAGAGTAATTGCGAGGTATCTGTGATTCCTGCATGGCTTCCTATGTCCTCCATGGTGTGACCTTGCTCTTGCAACCATTCTCGAAAGCCATGACCCGAGTAGTAGTCACCAACGAAATGGACACGCGCCGGGCTACCTGACCATTCCTCGTTCAACATTTCAGCAACAGTCTCCATTCCTTGCTGATTTCCTCCACTATCACCGATGAGAACGATGTCCGTGAAGCCACCACCTGCGAGGCTTCTAGCTGTGTACTCAAGCAGTTTCATGTAATGCTCGTTGGGAAGCGTTATCGTGCCTGCACGTTGTCGGTTCCCCGTGATGCCCTCAATGTTTCCTTCTGGCACATAAGTGACGATTGGGGCGACGAGAGCGTTTCCAACCTCGCGAGCGATCCGCTCAGCTGTCTCGGTTATGATGAACTTATGCTTTCCGAGGACCATATGTGGTCCGTTCTGTTCGGTTCCAGCTGTAGCGACGATGATCGTGGTTGTTCCTGCATCGATCTTGTCCGCTACCTCCATCCATGTCAGTTCATCAAGGAAAACTGTGTTAGGTACCTGTGCGTAAGCGACGGGTACATGGACGAGAAAAGCCAATATTAAGGCTGTAAAGGTAGGGGCGATGTTGCGCACGATGATTCTCCGGCTTGGTTCTGTGGCTAGTGGTACAATACACAGAGAACGTGCGACCGTGAGCCCCACACGGCAATCAGGGATCCACCCATTCTTTCTGGGTTGGGGTTGTTGCCCCTAGCCAGGTCAAGGCATCTTGGCGCCACTATGACCGATACTACGCACAGGCAAGCATCGCTCGAACATGATTCGTCCAGGGCACTCACGGGTATCCGCGTGGTGGATCTCACGCAAAATATTGCAGGTCCTCACTGCACGCAGATTCTTGCGGACCTTGGTGCTGACGTCATCAAGGTGGAACCACCGACAGGTGATCCCACTCGACAATGGGGTCCACCGTTTTGGGAAGGAGAATCACCACTCTTTCTCGCATTTAATCGTAACAAGCGCAGTATTGTCCTCGACCTGAAATCTGATGATGGGAAGGACGTGCTCGGGCGCCTCGTGGACCGAGCTGACATCTTTGTACAGGCGTTCCGGGCGGGGGTGATTGATGATCTTGGTTTCGGATATGAAGAGATCCGCCAACGCCGTCCCGGCATAGTGTACGCATCTGTTACCGGATACGGATCACGAGGCCCGCTAAGGGAGCGACCGGGCTACGATCCCTTAATACAGGCCTACACCGGTATCATGTCATTAACAGGGTATCCCGATGGTGAGCCGGCGAGGGTTGGAGGCTCAGTCGTTGATGTCGGAACTGGTATTGTTACTGCCCTAGGCATCTTAGCTGCATTACAAGAGAAGGAACGCACTGGCGAGGGAACTCATGTAGAATCCTCACTACTCGCAACCTCACTGGGATGGGTTTCTTATCACATCCAGGGATATCTCGCGAGTGGCGTCATTCCAGGTCGCATGGGCACTGGCATCTCTATGATTGCACCGTACGAAGCGTTTCAAACCAGGGACGGAGAGTTGATGATCTCAGCCGGCCACGACGGTATTTTTGGCCGCCTATGTGAGGCGCTCGAACTCGAGGGGTTAAAGGATGACGAGCGCTTCACGACGAACCCGTTACGTGTTGCCAATAGGACGGAGTTGCACGGGCTTATTGAGGAGCACACACGCAAGATGACGATAACCCAGCTGCGGGATCTCTTGGACCGAAATAGAGTACCGAGTGCTCCAATTCATGATATGTCAGATGTTGTTGAAGAAGAGCAAGTGCATGCGGAAGGCCTCCTGGAGCCTTCTCCACACCCGCGCATATCCGACTACAGGGACATTTCGTTTCCGCTTCGATTTGATGGATTGCGCCCGACCTTACGCAGAGCGCCACCGCTACATGGGGAACACAACTCTGAAGTACTGAGGGAACTGGGCTACAGCGAAGATGAGATGCCTGTTTTCGTTCCGGCAGAACCCTTGCCTTAGTAACGCTTATGATCCCTGATCTTGAGGATATCTTTGAGAGACAAGCTCGCCGCTATGAGCGGCCCTTAGACGCGTGGGCTGAACTCGAAAAAAGAGCGTTCGGTCAAGCGGTTGGCTTGAACGGCTATACAATCGTGGCTGAAGCGGAAGAACTGGCACGTTTGTCAGAGGCCAAGGTGGCTGGCCCAGTCCTGGATCTGGGGACCGGAAGAGGATGGCCTGGATGGCTCATCGCTGAGCGTGCTGAAAGAAATCTTGTGGCAATCGATGTTCCTGTGGTGGGGTTAAAGCATGCGCGGGATGCATTCTCAGCACGAGACCTCTCTCTGCGAACTCAGGTCATAGCTTCTGATGGTATGGCTTTGCCGTTTGCTTCTGAGACCTTCAGCTCGATTGTTCACACGGACGTATTCTGTTGACTAGCGGACAAGCTCTCCGTGTTGAGAGAATGTCGTCGAGTTCTGAAACCGGGTGGGATGGTAGTTGGATTCTCGATTCACACGCCACCATCGTTGACTCCGGCTCAAGAGGAGCAAGCTACAGAGCTAGGACCTTCGTTGGTCTGTGGTTGTGAGTCACCGCAAGAACTCATAGACCAGGCCGGGTTCTCAGGACTAGAGGTCACCGACGTGACTGCCAGGTTCCGACGCACCTGTTCGGCTTGGCTTGCTGCAATGAAGGAATTGGAGCCACAGCTACGCCGAGAGCTAGGTGATGAAGACTTCGAAGATGAACTTGATCAAAAAGAGGGCATGCTCATAGGGATTGATGAAGGGCTACTACTTCGTTCGCTGATTATCTGTGAGCGTCTCTGATTGCAGTTCAAGAAGGGCTTTCAGAACAAAATTGCAACCGATTCGAGGAACTTGCATTTAGGCTGCCATCTATGTCAGTTCTATAGTGAGCGTGGCCTATGAAATATGAGAGCAGCCTGCTTCGAGCCTGCTGCTCAAAGGAGATTCCAAGATGGGCGAAAGAATGAAATCGATTCTAGGTGCAGCGGTGGTTGGCGGGATCGTCGCCTATATCGGAATCGAATATCTGTTCTACCCTGCTATGGAAGCCAATCCACCTGATCAAGTCGACGCCCTTATCCCTTCCCCTTGGGACATAGTTTTGTATGTGCTCATACTGGTCGTGTTCCTTGATGTTTTCGTGCAGAAAGTGGGGAATACCATGGTCACGGCGATGTCATTTGCTACCGCGCAGATTCTGATAGTCGATGTCTTCTATGTGATGAACGGGAATCGGGCAGCATATCCGGCGGTGCTGAGTGCCATCGTACTCATTGTCTCCTGGTATGTAATCGCAAAAGTCTACGATGCATTGGCCTAGACCTTATTCCACAACGATCAAATAGGAGATTAATCAATGGGCGATAGAATCAAGCCTATCCTAGGGGCAGCTGGAATTACCCTGGTACTTAATTACATCGGGGTCACATATTTCTTTGATCCTCAGGCTGGAACCGAGTTAATAGCCGCTCCCCTGAGCTTGGTGGTTGCGGTGGTTGTTCTGGTCCTCTTCTTCGATCACATGACCCAGAAGACCGGTAACCCTATGGTGACTGCGATGACAATTGCGGGCGGTCAGATTCTGATGGTTGATTTTTACTATGTCATTAATGGAACTAGGGATATGGCATCTGCGGCGGTAAGTGCAGTAATACTGCTAGTCGGATGGTATGCAGCTGCGACGGTGTACCAGAAACTATCTTAGATTCGGGCAGCTGCTATTAGGACAGCAGCATATTTAAGAATGGGAGGGGCTCTAGCTGGTGATCCAGTTGGAGCCCCTCTTTCAGTGAGTTCACGCTCAGTCTCGAGCCTTAGTCATCCGAGGTCTCTTCGTCTGATACCGTTTCGTGGAATTCTGGTGCGGAAAGCGCTCTAGGGGTTTCCTCGACAGGTGGTGGGCTAGTCAGGGTTACATCCGGATTGATACCAAAATCCTGAAACTTCCGCGCGGTGACAAAGATTCTGCTTTCCAGTGAGCCTGCTGCGCTATTATAGGATTTCACCGCTCTGGCCAGTCCTTTCTTGATACCGTCGAAGTGCTCGGAAAGGGTTTTTAGTCGCTCATAAAGTTCCTTACCAAGGCTGCTGATCTCGCGTGCATGTTCACTGAATTTCTCTTGTCGCCAAGAATACGCGATGGTTCTCAGAGCCATGATAAGGATAGACGGTGGAGCCAGGATCACATGATTCCTAAGGGCATCTTCTGGAAGATGGGGGTCCACCTGAATAGCTGCTTGGTAGACTGCGTCCCCGAGATACATGACGACGAAGTCCGGCGTGTCTTCAAGGTGGTCCCAATACGCCTTGCTTCCGAGTTCTTTCGCATGTTCACGAACACTTCGTCTGTGTTGTTCCAAACATGCT
>Ga0209034_10000206_pt1 | contig 30381 bp, 26 predicted proteins | sample MarorgKNORR_S2LV_2_FD_188219 | JGI IMG/M metagenome (GOLD analysis project Ga0209034, IMG submission 188219) | Marine microbial communities from the Southern Atlantic Ocean, analyzing organic carbon cycling - 250m_A/KNORR_S2/LV (SPAdes) (version 2) | ecosystem: Environmental > Aquatic > Marine... | reverse complement strand
AAGGCCCGGGAACGTATTCACCGCGACATTCTGATTCGCGATTACTAGCGATTCCGACTTCATGCAGTCGAGTTGCAGACTGCAATCCGGACTACGAAACGTTTTGTGGGATTAGCTCACCCTCGCGGGGTTGCAACCCTCTGTACGCTCCATTGTAGCACGTGTGTAGCCCTGGTCGTAAGGGCCATGATGACTTGACGTCGTCCCCACCTTCCTCCGGTTTGTCACCGGCAGTCTCCCTAGAGTTCCCAACTAAATGCTGGCAAATAGGGACAAGGGTTGCGCTCGTTACGGGACTTAACCCAACATCTCACGACACGAGCTGACGACAGCCATGCAGCACCTGTCACTACGTTCCCGAAGGCACCAATCCATCTCTGGAAAGTTCGTAGGAAGTCAAGACCAGGTAAGGTTCTTCGCGTTGCGTCGAATTAAACCACATGCTCCACCGCTTGTGCGGGCCCCCGTCAATTCATTTGAGTTTTAGTCTTGCGACCGTACTCCCCAGGCGGTCAACTTAGCGCGTTAGCTACGCCACTAAAAGGATTACCCTTCCAACGGCTAGTTGACATCGTTTACAGCGTGGACTACCAGGGTATCTAATCCTGTTTGCTCCCCACGCTTTCGCACTTTAGCGTCAGTATCAGTCCAGGGGGCCGCCTTCGCCACCGGTATTCCTCCACATCTCTACGCATTTCACCGCTACACATGGAATTCTACCCCCCTCTACCGTACTCTAGCCTGTCAGTATCGGATGCAGTTCCTAGGTTGAGCCCAGGGCTTTCACATCCGACTTAACAAACCGCCTACGCGCGCTTTACGCCCAGTAATTCCGATTAACGCTTGCACCCTCCGTATTACCGCGGCTGCTGGCACGGAGTTAGCCGGTGCTGCTTCTGTAGGTAACGTCAATCCAACCGCCTATTAAACGGTCAGCCTTCCTCCCTACTGAAAGTGCTTTACAACCCGAAGGCCTTCTTCACACACGCGGCATGGCTGGATCAGGCTTGCGCCCATTGTCCAATATTCCCGACTGCTGCCTCCCGTAGGAGTCTGGACCGTGTCTCAGTTCCAGTGTGGCTGATCATCCTCTCAAACCAGCTATGGATCGTCGCCTTGGTAGGCCTTTACCCCACCAACAAGCTAATCCAACGCAGGCTCATCCAATAGCGCAAGGTCCGAAGATCCCCTGCTTTCCCCCGTAGGGCGTATGCGGTATTAATCCGAGTTTCCTCGGGCTATCCCCCTCTACTGGGCAGATTCCTACGCGTTACTCACCCGTCCGCCGCTCGACAGCACCAAGTTCACCCCGAAGGGATCACAGCGGCCTGTTTCCGCTCGACTTGCATGTCTGAAGCCTGCCGCCAGCGTTCAATCTGAGCCATGATCAAACTCTTCAGTTTAATTTCTAAAGCGGCCATCCTTTTACTACCATCGGTGTTACTTAATCCGACAAAAGAAGACCTCTAATTTCTAACTCAAAGATTGCAAACTACTGTTACAGTTTTATCCCCAAGAGGGATAAAACCATAGCTTCAATAAATTAACGCAGTTGCTTACTTTGATGAGATTCAAAACCCAAGGAAATCCTCGGGCTCGGAATCTAATTGCTTAGATCCCAAAATCCAAATCAGCAAGCACCCACCTCTATTGCTTGAATTACTTTTTTAAAGAACATAAAACCCCGGTGCCATTCGACACAGAGCCGGCGTATTATACGCCCGTGGCATTGTTTAGCAAGGGTTTAGTCGTGCAAATCTTGGTTCTTAAAATATATCACTATTTCTACGAATTAAGCTTGTGGCCACAGTCAAACTTTCTTGACTAAATGGAACAACTTTTTACCTCGCTTAAGAACGAAGTATTTACCTTGCAAAGCATTGCTTTCTGAAAGCTTAAAATCTGCAGAGTCCACCGATTGTCCATTCACTTGAACGGCGTTATTTCCGATAAATTCCCGCGCCATCTTGTTTGACTTTGCCAGCTTTGTCTCAACCAGCACTTCCACAATACCCACCTTACTACCTCTGATCTCGCTATAGGGCAGACCATCCAGCTCAAGCTGTGCCACATCACCAGCGGTGAGACTGGCAATATCACCTGAAAACAGGGCTTCACTAATCCTCATTGCTGCTTCCCTCCCAGCAGTACCGTGAAGTAACTCTGTGACCTCTTTGGCAAGAATTCCTTGTCCTTCCGGCTTCGAACTGGAGGTCTTATCGCTTTGTTCAATTTCGTCGATTTCGTCCGCACTTAGAAAAGTGAAATATTTCATAAATTTGTAGACATCAGCGTCTGCCGTGTTTAACCAGAACTGATAGAAAGCATACGGGGAGGTTTTTTCGCTATCCATCCAGATGGTTCCACTTTCAGTCTTCCCGAACTTGGTCCCGTCTGACTTGGTAATAAGGGGTAAGGTAACACCATAAACCTGCTGCTGGTTTAAGCGCCGAGTCAAGTCGATGCCACTTGTAATGTTTCCCCACTGGTCACTACCACCGATTTGTACGGTACAACCATAACGCTTATTGAGCTCAGAAAAGTCGAAAGACTGTAAGATCATATAACTGAATTCAGTGTAAGAGATACCTTCCCCTTCCCGCTCGATTCGCTGTTTAACCGACTCCTTCTGTATCATGGAATTGACTGAGAAATGTTTGCCAATATCGCGCAGGAATCTAAGTACATCGAAATCCTTAGTCCAAACCAGATTGTTGGCTAAAATTGCTGCATTTCTGCCGCTATCAAAATCGAGGAACTGACTTAGCTGTGGCTTTATGCGATCGACCCACTCCTCAACAACTTCAACTGTTTTTAGCTTTCGCTCCGTATCCTTGAAACTTGGATCTCCAATCATGCCAGTGGCTCCACCAACAAGAGCTATTGGCTGGTGACCTGCAAGCTGGAATCGTTTCAGGGCAAGAAGCGGCACCATGTTGCCAATATGCAGACTTTCAGCAGTCGGATCGAAGCCGCAATAAACAGTTCTGCATCCGTTCGCAAGGTGCGACTTGAGTTCTTCGCCTCCTGCGAGCATAGAAATGAGTGCTCGACTTTCCAAGTCACCGATAATATCCGAGTTTGTGATTCCCATCGGGTATTCCTATCTACGTCCCAACATTAAGAAATGATCGATTTTGTGGCCTCTTTAGCAGGTGGTGAAAGCTTCCGGAGGAAATAACCCTAGCTGCATATAACGGTGTCCAGAGCAAAAACAAAGGCACTTTAGGCCAACCTACAAACGGGCAGATTTTACACCAGAACCGCGCAGGAGTGCGTGAATAGTAAGGTTATCCGGAGTAAAAGTCTTTGAAATACCTATTGTATTGCTGTAATTTTGCGCATTCGAAAGGTCGCGAACTGAAAGTAGTTGTTAAATATGGGCTTTGTTGGGTTTTGGAAACAATTTTTCAGTAATTACTACCCTCGAGGCCACCTCTATTTCGCTGGCGCTCTAGGCATTGTTTGCCTAACTGTATTGTTCTTTGTAGAAGGCGAAAAAGAAACCGTTAGTCTAGAACCTGCTACCCGCGATGTCATTCCGATCAAGCCCCCCGATCTAAATGCAGTGCCCGAGACAGAAACCGTAGCTTCTGATGAACTTGTTCTGGAAGATTTCGTTGTAACGGAAGATTCTTCACTGGTAGACGAGCAACTTTGGCGGCAAGTGGAAGTACGCAGCGGTGACAACCTATCAGCCATTTTCACAAAAGTTGGACTCACCGACCAAGACTTATTCAGAGTACTCAACAGTAGTGACGAAGCCAAGATACTGAACAGGCTTTATCCGGGCTATCAACTGGATTTTATGATCGTTGATACTGGGGAACTCGAAAAATTAAGAGTCCTGAAATCACCCCTGGAAGGCTACCTATTTACGCGCGAGACCAGTGGATACATGGTTGAACCTATACTTAAGGAAGCAGAGATTCGCCAGGCGTACAAAGTAGGTAAGATTGTCAACAGCCTGTTTATGGCTGGGCAGGAAGAGCAAATTCCAGCCGCACATATTATGGAAATGGCAAATATTTTTGGCGGTGTAATTGATTTTATTCTCGACCCGAGAGCCGGCGATCAATTCAGCATTTTATATGATGAACAATTTCTCAATGGAGAATTCATAGGGACCGGTCAAATACTCGCTACCCAGTTTATAAATCAGGGTAAGAAGCACACTGCAATTCGCTATGTAACTGAGGAAGGAGAGGCAGGTTATTATTCAACTGACGGCGAAAGTATGCGCAAAGCGTTTCTACGCAATCCTCTTGATGTATTTCGAATCAGCTCCAATTTCAATCCACGCCGACGCCACCCTATAATGAATACTATTCGCGCCCATAAAGGTACTGACTATGCTGCCCCTAGCGGTACACCTATTCAAGCTACTAGTGATGGGAGGGTAACGCGCGCCTCGCGCTATGGTTCCTTTGGTAATTTGGTGATTATTAAACACACCGGGGGCTTTGAGACTAAGTATGCCCATTTGTCCCAATTCGTCCGTGGCTTAAATCGTGGTGACCGCGTACGTCAGGGCGATATCATCGGCTTCGTTGGAGCCACCGGCGGAGCAACTGGACCCCACCTGCATTATGAGTTTCTGGTAAACGGAGTTCATCAAAACCCCCGCACAATTCTTGATAAACTACCCAAGGCGAAATCCATCGATCCTTCCGAGATAGATCGGTTCCATCAGCAAACAGCTGGACTACTGCAGCAATTTGAAAAGCTTAATACTTCAAGAATGCTGACAATAAACCAACCCAGCGCTGACTGAAGTTAGCGACGTGTCTAATTCCGATCTATTCATTGGGCTGATTTCCGGCACCAGCATTGATGGCGTTGATGCAGCGTTAGTTACCATTGAGCAGAATTGTCCGGAACTCATTGAAACTTATTTTCATGAATTCGATGACAGCGTAAGAGAAAAAATTCTTTCTCTTTGCAATGGTCCCGAAATTACCCTTAGACAACTTGGCGAGGCCGATGTTGAAATCGGACGGATATTTGCAGATGCCACAAATGATCTACTAAAACGAGCAAATATTACATCAAAAAACGTTTGTGCGATCGGAAGTCATGGCCAAACTATCTGGCACCAACCTGATGGTCCCCACCCCTTCTCTCTGCAAATTGGAGACCCAAATATGATCGCAGAAGTGACCGGTATAACCACGGTCGCTGATTTCCGCCAGCGGGATCTTACAGCAGGCGGCCAGGGTGCCCCGCTCGCACCACTACTTCATCGCAATTGTTTTCGTGGAGAAAAAGCTAGAGTCGTGGTGAACATTGGCGGCATTTCAAACATGACCGCTCTAGGTAAGGGGGATAATTGTTTTGCATTCGATACTGGACCTGGGAATGTACTGATGGATTACTGGACCAACAAGCACCATGCTCACACTTTTGATGCCAACGGTGAATGGGCTAAATCAGGAAAAACGAATGCAGAATTACTAGACCTACTACTGGAAGAAGCATATTTCGACCTTCCCGGCCCTAAAAGTACGGGCCGAGATCTGTTCAATGGAACTTGGTTAGAACAAAAGCTTCGACTTGTACCTGCAGTTACAGAAGAGGATGTGCAAGCCACATTATTACAGTTCACTGTTAACACAATTGCGACTCCTATAAAAAACATTACCAAAGCCCAAGAGGTTTATGTATGTGGCGGCGGGGCTAACAACAATTACCTCATGAATCGCTTGGGAGATGCCTTGCCAGAATATGAAGTTGCCACCACTTCGAAACTGGGCATCGACCCCGACTGGGTAGAGGCCATAGCATTTGCTTGGATGGCGAGCGAAACTATTAGCGGACGTAGAATAGATACAACCGCTTTTACTGGTGCAAAATCACCGGTGTTCCTTGGTGGGATTTATCACGCTGGAGAATAAGAGCTATATAGCAAAGGAAGAACCACAGCCGCAGGTTGCGGTAGCCATTGGATTTTCAACCACAAAGCGAGATCCCTCTAATCCTTCTACATAATCGATCTTGGATCCTACTAGGTATTGATAGCTGAGGGGATCGACCAGCAGTCTTGCTCCTTTATTTTCGACTACCGTATCGTCTTCGTTCACTTCTTCTTCAAAAGCAAAACCATATTGGAACCCGGAACACCCACCCCCAGTTACGAAAACCCGTAGCTTTAAATTGGCGTTCCCTTCCTCAGAAATAAGACTTTGCACCTTATCCGCTGCGCCGTCAGTGAAAGACATGATGATGGGTTCTGCAGTTTGAACGACTGACATTAGGATTCCACGTAAACCTACTCTATTGAATATGGGGTCAAGTCAACCAATTTAAAGCAGCGAGTTAACTTACATGATGACAAGATAACTGACCACGCTACTCAGGTATTATAATACTCACGCAGCTTTCTTTAAACATAAATTATTCAGGAGATTAACTCTTCTGAGAAGACTCGGTTTGGGTCGCGAGAGCAGCTATTTCTTCATCAGTAATAAATTTCTTATCTTCCACAGATGGATTGGGTTCGTGTTGATTGATACCGAGGTGCTTAAGGTTACCATTTAGCTCAGAGCCCATCACCATCTCGATCGTCTTGTAATAAACATTTCCTAGAACCACTGCTTTCGCGGAGAGTTCGACATGGGTACCTGAACGAACATCACCCTGCACCAACCCATTGATAATTGCTGTTGGCACACTAATCTCTCCTTCGACTACACCTTTCTCGGCTACCCTGATTACGGCTGAAGAATCATCATCCGCATAGATTTTACCTATGACTCTGCCTTCAATAATCAATTCCCCGTTGAAATGAATGTCTCCAACAACTTCAGTGGTTCTCGACACCAATGTGTGTGCACCCCCATTGGTGTTATCTGTAAATTTATCGAACATAGCCCTAATACCTTTGTCGCTCTTCTCCATCGGGTTCTATCACCATTCTTTGCTGTTTACTACCTTTAACTACTTTTGAAATTCAGATTGCCCTAACTTGAAGGCCTATGAGACATCACCTTTCAAGGCAATAGGGCAATACTTTCCAAGCCTACCGTCTCAGCAAGCTCGAACATGATATTCATGTTTTGTATAGCTTGCCCTGAAGCTCCCTTGACTAGATTATCTTCAGCTGACAACACGACTACCGTATCGGTATTTGACGAATAAGTAACTGATATTTGGCACTTATTTGATCCTTTCACATCCCTTGTAGCAGGCACCACACCCGTCGGCAGAACCTCTACAAAAGGTTCACCAACATACCGTTCTTCAAAAATTGATTGTAAATGTTCAATTGTAATATTCAAATCAGGTTTTACGGGGGCATAAAGAGTTGCCAGAATGCCACGGATCATGGGGGCAATGTGGGGAATGAAAGTAAGCTTCACTTCCTCATCACTCGCAAAATTTAACTCCTGACAGATTTCTGGATGATGGCGATGACCAGTCACCCCATAGGCTTTTATAGATTCGTTAGCTTCACAAAACAGGTAATCCTCTACCGCTTTCCGACCTGCTCCACTTACACCAGATTTTGCATCGGCAATTAGCCTGTCCGCAACCACAAGGCCTTGCTCTAATAAAGGAAGGAAGCCCAATTGAATGGCTGTAGGATAGCAGCCAGGTACTGCCACCAATTCCGCGCCTGCGATGAGGGATCTATACACTTCCGGTAGACCATAAACTGCTTTTTCTGCAAGTTCCGGACAACTGTGTTTTGCCTTATACCATTGCTCCCATAACGCTATGTCTTTTATTCGGAAATCCGCAGACAAGTCAATGACGCGCACTCCTTTGTCCAGTAGGGCAGGCACGGAATTCATCGCCACCCCATGTGGAGTTGCATAGAATACGACATCACAAGCATATAGCGCCTCTGTGTCAGGTGCCGCAAAATCCAGTTCTAAGTGTCCACGCATATTTGGAAAATATTCCTGTACAGACAGGCCTTCTTTTTCTCTGGAAGTGACCACCGAGATCTCTATGTCTTGCCGGGGTACAAGTAGGCGAAGTAACTCAATACCCGTATAACCAGTAGCCCCTATAATCCCTACCTTGATCAACACTTACTCCTTTTACCTGCTCCGCTGAGTAGTTGCCCCACTAGTTCAAGAAGCTCTGGAATTTTTGAATGAAAACCCTAAGCTTCCGAATCGCAGGGGGAGGTATCTTACCTGTGATAGCCAAAAATGCAATAAGTCCAGCCATTTCATTGCGTAAAATCAATAGCTTAGACGGTAGTATTGCAATCCCCAAGACTTCAATCTTGAGCTGTGATAGGTTCTCTTTTTTGTTACTGTGAACACAAAATGCTCTGGATAAAAGCATTCCATATTGTTTCCGTTGTATGTTGGTTTAGTGGCTTGTTCTATCTGCCGCGCCTGTTCGTCTATCACGCAATGAGCCAAGACCAAGTCAGCAAGGATCGCTTTGAAATCATGGAACATAAACTTTTCTGGGGCATTACCACACCCTCAGCAATAGTCTCCATATTTCTCGGAGGCTGGCTATTGGTTTTAAATTGGGATTACTTCATGGCCTGGTGGTGGATGCAAGCCAAGCTCGTGCTGGTTGGTCTGCTAATTGTTTATCATGTCTATTGTTGGCGTTATATGATGAAACTAAGAGAAGATTCAAAAACAAAGACTCATGTATTTTTCCGAATCTTCAACGAGATGCCAGTTTTTATATTAGTAGGTGTCGTCATCCTTATAGTTGTAAAACCTTCGCTCTAGCGAATTAACATGTTGTATTTAATACGTCATACATGAACACAAGAAAACCCAACGTGATGTGCTTTTCAGGCTTGGACCCAACAGGTGGTGCAGGCTTACAGGCTGATATCGAAACCTTGTTCAGCATCGGATGTCACTCCTCGCCTATTGCTACAGCCTTAACTGCACAGAACACCCAAAATGTCATTAATATGATTGCTACCGAACCAGCACTGCTTGTGCAGCAAGCACGGGCGGTTCTGGAAGACATCTCGATTCAGTGCATCAAGATTGGATTGCTAGGCAGCGTGGAATCCATTGAAGTTCTGCACATATTATTAAAAGATTATAATGATATCCCAGTAGTACTCGACCCAATAGCATTTGCAGGCGGTGGATATGAATTTGGTGGAGCTGCAGTGCTGGACGCCATGCGCAACCTGCTCCTACCTCTTACTACCGTCCTAACACCCAATAGCAACGAAATCAGAAAGCTCGCTCCTACCGCTGATACTCTCGATGCCTGTGCTAATGAGCTGCTGGATCTCGGTTGCCAACATTTGCTACTCACTGGCACCCATGTCAAAACGCCAGATGTCGTCAATCGCCTCTATTCAACCCACCAAGAAGTAGCCACGTTCAATTGGCCCCGCCTAGAATACTCTTACCATGGCTCGGGCTGCACCTTAGCGGCAGCGATCTCTGGCTACCTGGCTCACAAATTGAATATTCGGGATGCTATTCAAGAAGCTCAACGATTCACTTGGGAATCTCTACGTCACGGATCGCGAATGGGGTTTGGACAACTCCTGCCAAATCGCAGCTATTGGAACAAGCAAAAACTCTGATGTTTCTTCCGTAATCCGATGAACTTGAAAGGCATATATGCGATTACTGATGATGCATTGCTGGCTGAGCGCAACATAGCTGAAGTGATAGAATCAGTATTGCAAGCTGGTATAAGTATGTTGCAGTACCGCGGCAAGTCAGGGTCAAAGAGCTTCAAACTGGAGCAGAGCAGTGAAATTCTAAATCTCTGTCAGCTTTATGATGTACCTCTTATAATCAATGACGACCTGTCACTCTGTAAAACAATCGGGGCACATGGAATACATCTTGGCGATGAAGATGAGAATCTACAGGAGGCCCGCCTTAGGCTTGGGAACGAAGCTATTATCGGAGTGACTTGTCATTCCTCGCTCCAAGCGGCAATTGCAGCAGAGGAAGCTGGGGCGGACTACATTGCTTTCGGTCGCTTTTACCCTTCGAAAACAAAACCAGAAGCTCCTAAAGCACATATTCATATCCTGCGGGAAGCGCAGGCAATGCTTTCAGTACCAATAGTTGCTATTGGAGGAATCAATGCGGAAAATGGCGCGGCTTTGATTACAGCGGGAGCAGATATGCTGGCCGTTGTTCATTCGGTATTCGGAACAAGCGAAATTTCAGCGAACACAAAAAGACTCGTCGATCTCTTCCGGCCATAATCGATATACATATTTAATTTTGAACAATCGGAATGAAGGCAAACACATGATTAGGGATCATTCCACAAAGCTCTATGAACTTGCTCTTAACTATATACCAGGTGGCGTAAATTCTCCGGTTCGTGCTTTCAAGGGTGTAGGTGGCAATCCACTTTTTTTCAAGGCCGGCGACGGTTCTTACTTAATTGATTGCGATGACAACCGTTATGTAGATTACGTGGGAGCCTGGGGACCTCTCATTGTTGGCCATCGTCATCCTAAGGTTCTAGCAGCCATACAGAAGCAACTTGAGTTAGGGTTGGCTTATGGAGCATCGACGGAGGGCGAGATCGCAATCGCCAGGAAAATCTGCGGTCTGGTTCCATCCGTAGAACAGGTTCGCCTAGTCACTTCAGGAACCGAAGCTACCATGAGCGCCATTCGTCTAGCTCGAGGATTCACGCGACGCGACAAGATCGTCAAGTTTGAAGGCTGCTACCATGGCCATGTAGATGGTTTATTGGTAAAAGCAGGTTCTGGAGCATTGACGCTCGGCAATCCCGACTCTCTGGGAGTACCGAAAGCCTATACAGATCTAACTCATGTTTTACCCTATAACGACTGTCAAGCAGTCGAACATCTATTCACTGAGAATGGCCACGAATTAGCTTGTGTCATAGTTGAACCTATTGCCGGCAATATGAATTGCGTCCCCCCACTACCTGGATTTCTCGAAACACTTCGAGAACAATGTAGCATCCACGGCTCAATTCTAATATTCGATGAAGTCATGACCGGTTTCAGGGTTGCATTGGGAGGCGCCCAATCCATCTTTGGAGTGATGCCTGACCTGACCACCCTCGGCAAAGTAATCGGGGGCGGGCTCCCCATTGGCGCTTTCGGCGGCCGAAAAGAAATCATGGATAACATCGCACCTATGGGTCCGGTATACCAAGCAGGCACACTCTCCGGTAGCCCCTTGGCGGTAGCAGCCGGGCTTGCCACCTTAGATATTATCTCCGAGCCAGGCTTTTACGAAGCTCTTGATAAAAACGCCAGCAGACTGGTTACCGGCTTTTCAGAAAAAGCCGAAGCCGCTGGCATACCATTCTCAAGCAACCAAGTTGGCGGCATGTTTGGTTGTTTTTTCAACAGCGATCAAAAAATATCGAAATTTTCTCAAGTCAAGGCTTCCAATATTACCCACTTTCAGCAATTTTTCCATGCGATGCTTGATAATGGAGTGTACCTGGCTCCTTCAGCATTTGAGACCGGCTTTATATCTGGTGTTCATGATGACGAAATAATACAGACTACTCTTGATGCTGCTGAGCATGCTTTCGCTGTAACAGGCGACTAATTCCCAAGTGTATAGCTTACAAAGAAGGTAATAATGACCCAAATTGATGTTTACGGAGTCGGGAACGCCCTGGTAGATAAAGAATTCGAGGTAGATGAAGCATTCTTTACTGATTACGGGATAAACAAAGGGGTAATGACTCTGGTGACGCATGACCGACAAGACCAGTTACTCAAAGTGCTCACCGATATTTATGGTATTAAAAAAAAGTCAGCTGGTGGTTCTACTGGCAATACCCTTTACGCGCTTAGCCAGTTTGGTGGGCGCACCTATTTTACATGCAAGGTAGCCAACGATGAGACTGGAGATTTTTACCTAGAACAGCTTGATTCGCACAATATTAATACAAACATTACCTGCCGTGAGGAGGGCATCTCAGGTCGCTGCTTGGTTATGATTAGTCCCGATGCTGAGCGCACTATGTATACCTATCTTGGTATTTCCGAAAAGCTCTCATGTAAAGAACTTAATTTTGAAGCTGCCCGCCAATCTAAGTACGTTTATTTCGAGAGCTACCTTGTGACATCTCCAACAGCGAAATCTGCTATTACCGAACTGAAAAAGTTTGCGGAAGAAAATAATGTAAAAACTGCCATGACATTCTCGGATCCAGCCATGCTGAAACACTTTAAAAAGGATATTAATGACATACTGAGTAATGGAGTGGACCTACTATTTTGCAACGAAATGGAACTCTTACTTTGGGCTAACACTGACAGCATAGAAGTGGGTTGCAATCTCATGGAAGAAAAGGCTCGACAATTTGTTGTTACACAAGGTGCCGACGGTGCTTTGCTGTTTGACGGAAAAGATTATATTTCAGTCGAAAGTCATAAAGTCAATGCAATAGATACTAATGGCGCTGGCGATATGTTTGCCGGGGCATTTCTATATGGAATTACAGGCGGTCTAAATTTTGAAGCTGCGGGGAAACTAGCAAGTCTAGCTTCTGCGAAGGTGGTTTCTCAGTTTGGCCCGAGACTCGATCCGGGGCAGCACATTCAGATAGCCAAGCAACAATTAGCGCCAACTTAAGTGCCGAAACCATCGACAAATTTCTTTACACCATCAAACCAAGATGCTTTTTTCGGAGACTGCTTATTGCCCTCAATTTTCTGGATTTCCTGAAACTCTTCCATTATCTCCTTCTGCCGCTTAGTCAAATGCACCGGCGTTTCAACAACTACCCTACACATTAAATCTCCGGTACCTCCTCCACGGATCGGAGTGACTCCTTTATTCCGTAAGCGGAATAATTTCCCAGTCTGAGCTCCCGGGGGTATCTTTAACTTTACACGGCTGTTCAGTGTTGGTACTTCAAATTCCCCTCCGAGTGCCGCATCGGCAAAACTAATGGGAATTTCGCAATGTAGGTTGGGTCCATCCCGTTGGAAGATTTCATGAGGGCGGACAGCTGTCTCTACATAGAGGTCCCCTGGTGGCCCTCCATGAACGCCCGCTTGACCTTCTCCGCTTAACCGAATTCGGTCTCCGGTGTCGACCCCAGCTGGCACCTTTACAGAAAGCGTTTTGGTTTCATCGACGCTACCCCGTCCATGACAAGAATTACAAGGATCCTTTATTTGTCTACCCGTTCCCTGGCAGCGAGGGCAGGTTTGTTGTACTGAGAAGAACCCCTGCTGCATCCTGACCTGACCATGACCTCCACAGGCACTGCAATCGGTTGGCTGTGTGCCTGGCTTAGCACCGGTACCATCACATGGTCCACATGTTACTGTTGTAGGAATCCGGATCTTGACCGCAGTCCCATGCACCGCTTCTTCAAGACTCAGGTCAAGGTTGTAACGTAGATCAGCTCCTTTCCGAACATGACTGCGACCACCTCGTCCACCCCCGAAAATGTCACCGAAAATGTCGCCGAAAATGTCACTGAAATCAGCCGTTCCTGCGCTAGTCTGACCTTCTACTCCAGCATGGCCGTACTGGTCATAACGACTGCGCTTCTGACTATCAGAAAGAACTTCAAATGCTTCGTTAGCTTCCTTGAATTTTTCTTCGGCTTCCTTGTTATCCGGGTTGCGGTCGGGGTGATGCTTCATAGCTATCCGGCGATAAGCTTTCTTTATATCGCCGTCTGACGCACCTTGGGGAACACCCAATACTTCATAGTAATCCCGCTTAGACATGGATAGTTTCCCTGCTTTGAGTTCCTTAAATTTGTGGAGTCAAAAAACAAGCCTATATACTAATTTTTGAATTGGCACTATTACTTAAAGCATAAAAACTAAGCCATTGGAAATGACTTAGTTTCTTATATAAGAATCGACCCAAAAAATAAGCGAATTAATAATACGCTTACTTATTTTCTTCTTTCACTTCTTCAAACTCAGCATCAACCGCTTCATCTCCTGCGCCCTGATCTCCAGAATTAGTATCAGCTTCCGCCGCACCTGCTTGAGCCTGCTGTTCGGCGTATAATTTTTGCGCAAGACTTGCCGAAGCGTCCGTCAAATCCTTTGTCTTTGTTTCAATTCCAGCTTTGTCATCACCTTTAAGTGCCTCTTCTAGGTCAGCGATAGCATTATTGATCGTATCTTTCTCTTCATCACTTGCCTTATCTCCGGCTTCTTCCAAGGTTTTCTTCGTAGCGTGAATTAAACCATCAGCTGTATTTCGCACATTGATCAACTCTTCAAATTTCTTGTCATCAGCAGAGTGCGTTTCCGCATCCTTGACCATTTGATCGATCTCTTCATCTGATAATCCACTAGACGCCTTGATTATAATTGATTGTTCCTTGTTGGTAGCTTTATCTTTAGCGGATACATTCAGAATTCCGTTGGCATCAAGATCGAAAGCTACCTCGACCTGCGGCATGCCCCGTGGCGCTGGTGGAATGTCAGTAAGGTCGAACCTACCTAGCGATTTGTTCTGGGCTGCTTGTTTGCGCTCACCCTGAACCACGTGAATTGTCACAGCGGTCTGGTTATCGTCGGCGGTTGAAAATATCTGTGTTTTCTTGGTCGGAATCGTAGTGTTTTTCTCGATTAAAGGGCTAGCCACTCCACCCAGAGTCTCAATACCCAGAGACAGCGGAGTTACATCCAGAAGTAATACATCGTTCACATCACCCGAAAGAACCGCTGCCTGGATAGCTGCTCCAACTGCTACCGCTTCGTCAGGATTGACATCTTTACGCGCTTCTTTTCCAAAGAAGTCCGCAACTTTTTGTTGTACCAACGGCATTCGAGTCTGTCCACCAACCAGTATCACGTCATCGATCTTTCCGGTGTCCAAATCAGCATCCTGTAAAGCCGTCTTAACTGGAATCAACGTTTTCTCGACAAGACCCTCCACAAGCGACTCGAACTTCGCTCGAGTTAATTTTTGTACCAGGTGCTTTGGACCACCGGCATCGGCTGTAATGTAAGGTAAATTGACCTCTGTTTGCTGAGCAGAAGACAGTTCGATCTTGGCCTTCTCGGCTGCTTCCTTCAACCGCTGCAAGGCCAAAGGATCGTTATGTAGGTCCATGCCAGATTCTTTCTTGAATTCATCAGCCAAATAATCGATTAAGCGGAGATCAAAATCTTCTCCTCCCAAGAAGGTGTCACCGTTAGTGGAAAGAACCTCGAAAGTGTGTTCTCCGTCCGTTTCAGCGATCTCTATGATTGAAATATCAAACGTACCCCCACCGAGGTCGTAAACGGCGATCGTCGAGTCACCACTTTTTTTGTCCATGCCATAGGCAAGAGCTGCTGCAGTAGGCTCGTTGATAATACGTTTTACGTCCAGACCAGCGATCTTGCCAGCATCCTTAGTTGCCTGACGCTGAGAATCGTTAAAGTAGGCAGGAACTGTAACTACGGCTTCCTTGATTTCTTCGTTAAGAAAATCTTCTGCAGTCTTCTTCATTTTCATTAGAATTTGTGCAGATATCTGCGGCGGGGACATTTTCTCACCATTTACCTGAACCCAAGCATCACCATTATCCGCTTCGATGATTTCATAAGGCACCATCTTGATATCCTTTTGCACAACTTCGTCCTTGAACTGGCGCCCGATTAGTCGCTTGATAGCAAATAAAGTGTTGCTCGGATTAGTGACAGCCTGGCGCTTGGCCGGTTGACCAACCAGTGTTTCCCCTTCATTGCTGTAAGCAATGATGGAAGGAGTGGTACGATCTCCTTCTGAATTTTCAATGACCTTGGACTTACCCCCGTCCATCAACGCAACACAGGAGTTGGTAGTTCCCAAATCAATACCAATAATCTTTCCCATTATCAAAATCTCCGCTTGTTACTACCTGGCTTTCTAGCCTCGTCAGCCCTCGCTCTTACTTCTTTCTCCAATATTGGCCCAATCCAGCTTATTTCAAGGGCTTCGGTATAAATTCCTCAATTTTTATTCAGGTTGGCGAATTGCTGACTTTATGATCGTAATGCTTCTAACTATGGAGGATGGACCGTACATTATTTATCTTTATCTATGTCCTTGGTTTCGTGTTCAGGCTCCTTTGAAACCACCACCATAGCGGGCCTGATCACCCGGCCATGAAGCGTGTACCCTTTTTGCATTACTTCAATCACTGTATTCGGTTCTACCTCTGCATTCTCTATGATCGTCATCGCCTGATGTAATTGCGGATCAAATGGTTCTCCCATTGGATCCACTGCTTCAATATGGAACCTATTGAAACAATCCGTAAAGCTCTTGAGAGTGAGATCAACTCCCTCATAAATTGCCTTAACTGTATCATCTTCATGGTTTGCAGCCGCTGCCAGAGCCCGCTCTAGGTTATCCATCACTGACAAGAGTTCGGTGCTGAACTTCTCCTGGCTGTATTTGTGGGCTTTCTCGATATCTTGCTCAGAGCGGCGTCTCAAGTTTTGCATCTCCGCTTGTACGCGGAGTAAATCATCATTTGCCCGGGATGCTACCTCTTCTGCATCAACTAGCTTTTTTAAAGCCTCTCCTAGCGCGGCGTCCGTAACCTCTTCAGTGCTCATTTCTTCCGCCTTAGTTTCCTGCAGATCGAGGTTCTCCTCAGCCATGATCTCCATTTTTTCTGCATCTTTATCTGCTAATTCAGCTTCATCTTTTTGAGTCTTTTTGCCCATACCACCCTCTAGAATATGTCTAAAAGTTTTCGGGAATTCACCGATAGCCCCGTGTGTTAGTCTGAGATTGCCTTTTCAATGGCACGGATATGGGGTCTCGCGAGTAATTTTCAAGCGTTACTGGTGATTTATGGGGGAAATTTTTGGTTGCCGAAAAACATATTTAGGCTAGTCCTACATCTGCCTTTCTATGGCTCGATCCAATATACTTTCAATCCATGCTCCAACAGCTTTCTATAAAAAACTACGCCACCGTTGATATCTTAGAAATAGAATTCCAAATAGGAATGTCCGTCATTACTGGTGAAACTGGGGCTGGCAAATCCATCATCCTTGGTGCACTTGGCTTAACCCTTGGAGACCGCGCCGATAAGACCATTGTTAGAGGCGGTACCAAACAGGCGGACATCAGTGCGGAATTCAATATCTCTCATGTAAGCACAGCCCAGCAATGGCTGTTGGAACATGACATAGAAATTGACTGCGGTGTCTGTATTATCAGACGGGTGGTAAACAACGACGGGCGCTCTAAAGGCTATATCAATGGGTCTCCAGTCACGCTGTCTAGCCTCAAGATTTTGGGAGAAATGCTGATCGATATTCATAGTCAGCACGAGCACCAATCTCTCCTTCGCCGCTCGACGCATCAGCGTTTGTTAGATGATTTTTGCGTCGAACAAACCCTTTTGAAAGAGATGCAATTACTCTGGAAGCAGTGGCAACAAAACTTTCATAAACTACAGGAAATCTGCACCCAATCTGAGGAACACACGGCACAATCTCAGCTACTGGCCTACCAGTTGAACGAACTTGAAGAGCTGGCTATTGGCCCAAATGAAGTGAAAAACCTAGAAGCTGAATATAAGATCTTGAGCCATGCTGATGAAACGACTTTGTCGGTGCAAGCAGCTCTGGATCTGTGCAGCGAGAATAATGAACAAAACGCATCGTCTCTGTTAAATCAGGCATTAACCACGTTGCAAAATTTACCGCAAAAACACAATGATCTTTCTGAAGTCATTACACTCCTGGAAAGCGCGGAAGTTCAATTGGACGAAGCCGCATCAGATTTGCGTATCTTCAACGACAAGTTTGAAGCCGACCCTGAGCGATTGGAAAAGGTCAATGCCCGATTAAACGACCTACACACGATTGCGCGGAAGCATAAGGCCCAACCGGCAGATCTGGAAAAGATCACTTATTCAGTACGCGAGCAATTATCCCGATTCCAAAACAAAGATGCAGAACTGGAGAAGGTGCAAGCTAATGATCAAGTGCTACGTGAGCGATATCAAAAGCTCGCCAAGAAAATAAGCAGTCAACGAAGCCGGGGCGCGATTAAACTCGCGAAGCAGGTAAATCATCAGCTACAGCAGTTAGGAATGCCTCATGCTGTAATCGAAGTACAGCTTAGCTCGGCTGAAGCTGAACAACCTTCGATCAATGGATTGGAGGTCGCAGAGTTTCAGGTAAGCACCAATCCGGGCCAACCACCGAAACAGCTCAAAAAAATTGCCTCGGGGGGAGAACTATCACGCATCAGCCTAGCTATACAGGTTATCACCGCGAAAACGTCCCAGACATCGAGCCTTGTGTTTGACGAAGTAGACGTAGGTGTCGGCGGTGGGATCGCGAAAGTAGTAGGGCAATTACTCAGAAAGCTAGGAGAAAAAACTCAAATTCTGTGCGTAACTCATCAAGCGCAGGTTGCTGGCCAGGGTCATCACCATTTTGTGGTGAGTAAGACTAGTAAAAGCAACTCAACCCAAACGCATATAGACAAACTGTCAGGCAATGAAAAAGTAAGAGAGGTAGCACGCATGTTGGGAGGAGCAGAATTCAGCAACGAGTCCCTAGCACACGCCGAACAGATGGTTACTTCCCACCAGGCTTGAATCCGATTTCAGTCAGCCTCACTTTGACAATTCTTGCAAATACCATACAGGTACATACTGTGATCTGTAATTTTAAACCCGTATTTGGCCGCAATCTTCTCCTGCTGCTCTTCTATTAGCTCGTCGAAGAACTCTTCTACTTGGCCACACTTGTTGCAGACAATATGATCGTGATGATCGACCGAAGTTAACTCGAAAATAGAATGGCCTCCCTCAAAATGGTGTCGCATAACAAGGCCTGCTGATTCGAACTGAGTCAAAACGCGGTAAACTGTGGCTAGGCCTACTTCCTCTTCAGCCTCAATCAAGGCTTTATAGACATCCTCTGCACTGAGATGTTTGTTAGCGGAATTTTCCAGTATCTGAAGGATCTTTACTCTAGGTAGAGTTACCTTGAGTCCCGCCTTACGCAGTTCCTTATTCTCTGTAGTCATCTTCAATCTCTAAAAATGGTATAGGGCTTTAATTCTTGGTTCTAGGAATAATACATGTCGCCAGCAATGGTGTGGCATATCAGACAGTTCTACTGGTTCACTTTGTAGGTTATTATGCCTACTTGGCTACTGATATTAAAGGTGAGTTCGAATTTACAAGACAGATACAACAGTGAAATTAAGTAAAAGCATCCTTGGCTTAATCTGCCTTATAGGATTGACCTCTTGCAACAATATTGGCTCCATGGATTTTCCAGGCGTTTACAAGATCGGCATTCCTCAAGGGAATATTATCACTCAGGAGATGATTGACCAGTTGCGGCCGGGCATGACCAAACGTCAGGTGATTTTCGTGATGGGAACACCCCTTGTGAGAGATCCATATCGCCAAGATCGTTGGGACTATGTCTACAGCTACCAACCTGGTGGCGGTGAACGTGGTCAGGAACGAATTACGGTTTTTTTCGTCGAAGATCAATTAGTTAATTTCACTGGTGACTTCGTACCATCAACAATCAGTGAAGCCACTGGTTCGATTCAGGACCCCAATTAGTTACCCCAGGGGCACCTCATCTGTATCCTTAAACACATCTATGAAAATTCTGACGAAAAGGTCGCCACTGCAGCAACACCGACAATGTCTTGAGCTTGCAGAAAAATATCGTACCTAGGAAGGAAAGATACCGCATCATTTAAGGTTCGCAAGTGGATTTCTTCTTGCGCTCGCCGCTCATCAAGAAAATTCCCGCTGTTAGCAGGCGCTCGCTTATTAACCACCAAGCATCCAACATTAACTCCTGACCGCTTAAGTTGTTCGTTAAGCTCAATGGTTTCTAGCACAGGAAGCCGCTCAGCCGTGAGCACAATTACAAAAGATGTCAATTCCTTATCTGACACCTGGTTCCGAAACCCAGAAAACTTGTGTCGACGTCGATGTAAAATCCTTCGAATTTTACTTTCTCTCTCTTGCTCCGCCTCGTCCGCACCACCTATGGTTTTGTCCTCAATACTTGAATCACGGCCAAGGTCACGGACAAATTCCGCAAACCGATCAGCTTTCTCTCGGCGCTTAATTAGGCCCTCGGTCCAAGCTGTCATCATTTCCGGTAGCACCATTAATCTAGCAGTGTGGCCAGATGGCGCCGTGTCAAAAACTATAAGGTCATACTCTTTCGTTCCTTCCTCCACTATCTCCGCGATACGTTCCAGCAACGCAGCTTCTTGCATACCCGGTGCGTCTTTGGACAACTTCATATGCTTGTCTATTTCCTTATGCTGATTGACCGGCATAAGTTGGTGAAGGGCGGAAGATACCTCCAGCATATGAGCTTCAACCGTATTATTTGGATCCAACTCAAGTGCGTCGAGTCCCGCCATTATGCGAACCGGGCGTGGCCCTATTACCCTGTCGAATAGATGGCCTAAGTTATGTGCTGGATCCGTAGATACCAGCAATACTTTAGCGCCTTCATTAGCGCGTGCAAGGGCGGTTGACGCAGAGATAGTTGTTTTGCCGACGCCGCCTTTACCGCCAAAGAAAAGAATTTTTTTTGACCGAGCGAGATCTAACAACAATTTATATGGTCCAGAGGTGAACGTTCCATTCCCATGCGAGTATGCCATTCATGGAAGCGGTCGTAGACAACGGGCAACAATTCCAGCGTATAGAATGCGGCAGGATTAGGAATACCAAGGCTCTCTGCGAACACAAGTAGCATAAATAAGTCATCTTCGTCCCTCCCTGCCCTAGCAAAGGAACGCCTATAAGGTGTTACATAATAGTCATGCAGACCCCGCTCGATTCTATCGAGCAGACTGCCTCTACCAGTCGCCTTCTGGTCTCTTCGATCAGACATACCGATTCCCTAGTTCATCCTTAATTATGCGCGAAGGAACTATTCAATTAAAGGGATCACCTCTTAATGACAATAGTTGGTTTAGTCGAGCCTAGACAACAGCCCGCTTTACTTTTTGGCTTTTGCATTATCTGCTCGCTTCAGTCGGGCCTGTTTTGGATCGATAAGCAAACCTCTATATATTTCCACCCTGTCCCTAGCTTTCAAAACATAGTCTTTCGGTAGCGGCATGGATTTGCCATTCAATGGCTTTGAAAAAATACCCATGGGATCCGATTCCGGATCAATTTTTTCAAATTCATTCCTGATATTGGAAAGCAGTACCGCCTCATAGGCGGTAGTTCCTAATGGCACTTCTAATGCGACAATTAGTTGCCTTTCAGCATTGCCGTAGGCCACTTCAACGGTGATAGTCTTTAGGTTCTCTGCGAAGCCGTCCTTCATTAGGAATAGACCTGCTTGGCGCGCCCGACCAATGCGTCAACAAGATTATTGGCCGAGCTACTGAAAAGCTTTTCTACTGCAAACCCCATAATTCCTGACTTGAAATCAAATTCTAAATGGAAAGAAACCTTACAGGCGTCTTTTCGCAGCGCTTTAAACTCCCATTCTGCGTTAAAACTCGCAAAATTTCCTTCCAACAGATTCATCCTGATTGAGTTTGGCTTGTTTAGAGCATTACTAGTAGTAAAACATTGTGTAACACCTGCCTTTGACAGGCAGAGTTCACCTATAAGTTCGTTCTCAGATTGGTTTCTAACCTTTGCGGAAACGCATCCTTGCATGAATTTTGGGTATTGTTCGATATCGTTAACTAAGTCGAACATACGTTCCGCCGAATATTCGACCAAAGCACTACGATGTATGGTGGTCATTGTAAGAACAAGGAACTCAAGCGAAATAAATTTGGAATACCGTACTGATAAAGACGACTAGCAGAACTACTGGAATAATTGTTCCAAGCGCAAAATTTATGTATTTCTCAAGCATTGATCCTGCATAGCTATCATCACCGACAACCAACTCCGATTTAAGGCCGCTGACTTTCCACCGATAAGCGCAGAAAATGCAAACTGTGAATCCTACGAAAGGCAATATAGTTTCATAGAAAACATCTGATACCAGATCGAAAAAAGACTTCGGCAACCCGCCATAGCTGGTGAAATTGGTGAAGAAATCAGAAATTCCCAGAGATAGAGTCGCTGGTACGGCAAATAAAGTCAGCAATAAGGCTTGCATACCGACTGCTTTTTTCCTCGAGAGCTTTAACTCATCAATCCAACATGAAATAGGAATTTCTATTATCGAAACAAGAGAAGTTAACGCCGCAAAGAAAACGAGGGTAAAAAATACGGCAGCCACAATGCTCGCTCCTACATACCCCACCGCGGCTTGCATAGACAGAAAAATCTTTGGAAGAAAACTGAAAATAAGCCCTATGCTGCTGGTAGAGAGATCATCCGTATTGGTATTTGGATCGAAAGCGAAAATGGCAGGTAATATTAGAAGGCCAGCGAAAAAGGCAATACTAGTATCTGCTACTGCCACCATCCGCGCTGACTGCGGGATACTGTCCTGCTTTGAAAAATACGATCCATAAGTAATAAGGATTCCCATCCCGAGTGAAAGTGAAAAGAATGCCTGACTGAGGGCCCCGTTAATGACGGACAAATTCACCTTTGAAAAATCAGGGATGAGGTAATAACTAATGCCAGCACTCGCATTCTCCAGTGTGAGTACAAACGCGGTGAGCAAGACAAGCATCAGCGCAAGCGTTGGCATCAAAATCCTAGCGAGTCGTTCGATGCCATCCTTTACCCCACCCAGCAGTATAAAAAAGACTATGGCTAACAAACAAAGTAGATAAACGAAGAGCGAGGGCCTCGCAACAACTTCACTGAATGTGTTTTCATCGGAAAGGTACTCCAGCCCGCCAAGACTTATTTCTTTTATATAGACGGCCAACCAAACGGTTATAACTGTGTAAAAAACAGCAATCATAAACGGCGTAAGAATGGCTAACATACCAGCGAGTCGCCACCGCTTTGACCCATCTGACAATACTGAGAAAGCTCCGACAGGGTTACGAGTTGTATTTCTACCCATTGCGATCTCGGCCATCATCACGGGGTAGCAAATTAAGGCAATAAAAAATAGGTAGATAATTAGAAAAGCAGCACCACCATTTTTGGACGCCATTACGGGGAATGCCACCAGATTTCCCAAACCAACAGCTGAACCAGCTGCGGCCAGAATAAATCCTACCTTGGAACTGAATTGTCCTCTTTCCTGTTCCATTAAAAACCTTTTATAATCAATAAGTTATATTATTTTTGTTGGGCGACGTCAACGGATTCTAACAGCGCCACCATATCTGCACAACGGCGACCAAATATTAGTGGTACAGATGATTTCCTATCGTAGGAAGTCTCACCGGCGTGATCGAGCTATAATCGCGACCTATGGCTAAATCGAAAAGTACATCAGGGAAAACTAAGAGCCCAAAACCCGTCAACAATGCAATAGTGCTCAATAAGAAAGCTAGGCACGACTACTATATCGAAGACTCTTTTGAAGCCGGCATGGAGTTACTGGGTTGGGAAGTAAAGAGTCTGCGCCTGAAAAAAGTGGAACTGATGGATAGTTATGTACTAATAAAAGAAGGGGAAGCGTTTCTACTGGGGTGCAACATCACTCCCCTTGATACCACCAATACCCACACTGTTGCCGATCCCTCTCGAACCAAGAAATTACTTTTACACAAGAAGGAACTTGCTAGACTCTTTTCCGCGACACAAAAGAAGGGCCACACCTGTGTCTGCACCAAACTTTATTGGAAAGGGCACCTAGTGAAATGCCAAATTGCGCTGGCAAAGGGAAAACAAGCGCATGATAAGCGCTCATCGGTCAAAGAACGCGAGTGGAACATAGACAAACAACGTATTGTTCGTCACCAGAACCGCTAACAGAAACGGTACGACCCAATCATAGTGCTTCTCAGAATATGGTAGACTTGTAAAACTTCTTTGGGGGTGATTAGGATTCGACGCCGGTATCAAACCCTGGGGGGCATGTCGAGAGGGTAGTAACTCTCGTTAATAAATTACTGCAACTTTTTAGTTGCCAACGACAATAGATACGCTCTAGCAGCTTAATATAGCCGCTAGCGATTGCCACCAGGATGCCCGTAAACTAGTGTTTTGCAATCGTCATATAGAACGGGATCGCAGTGCGATGTGTCTGGCATCAATCTGTTAAACGTTTCCAGGCTCGCCCTATTCGCCCTGCCCGTTGGGTAGATATGGGCTAACTCAATAAACGACGCTAAGCATGTAGATCTCTAGGTCGCGAACTGACGGACGGGGGTTCAAATCCCCCCGCCTCCACCAATAAACGAAAAGGCCCCGCCAAATACTCCGCACTAGAATCACCGTATTGTTAATCTGAACCCACTTCGCTGATTGTCGAAATTAATCAATCATCGTCAGCGAATTTATGTTAAAACAACAACACAAAGATCGAATCGCGCGGGGCGACTATATGATAGATAAAAAATCACCATCAGCAATTAATCGCAGAACATTTATCGGTGTAACCAGCGCCATAGGCGCCATGGCAGCGAGCGGGGCCGGGCCAGCAATCGCCCAATCTAGTTCGTCCCGACCTGTAGTAATCAGTTCAGGGAATGGTTTTGTCCATCGTAATGGTGGTACTGAAACTTGCGTCGAGCGCGCATACCGGATGATCACTGAAGGCACAGATGTTCTGGAGTCTCTTATTGCCGGTGTGAATATCGTTGAGCTGGATCCGGAAGATGCAAGCGTTGGTTATGGTGGACTTCCTGATGCCTGGGGCAGGGTCACTCTGGATTCTTGTTGCATGCATGGGCCCCTGAAACGCGCCGGCGGTGTTGCGGCTCTGCAAGGTGTCCGTACTCCTTCAAATGTTGCCAAGGCAGTAGCCGATCTGACTGACCACCATCTCCTTGTAGCCCAAGGAGCTCAGGATTTTGCTCGGCAGATGGGTTTCAGTATCGAAGAAGATTTAAATACCGAGCGTTCTCGACAACGGTATCTGGAGTGGCGCCGCCGTATCGACCCCTCGCACTATCCTGACCCAAATCGGCAGGCGCAGTTAACTCCCGATGCCTACAGACAATTTGCCAGAGAGAACATACAAGTTGCCGAAGATATGGCAGCCGAAGGTTTGATTGATCCGGAGCATCTTTACGGCACCATCAACTGCAACGGCGTGAACAACAATGGGGATGTGTGCGGTGTAACTACCACGTCTGGATTGGCATGGAAGATTCCTGGTCGTGTGGGAGACAGTCCGATTCTCGGCGCAGGCTTATATGTTTCAAATGATCACGGGGCGGCTGGTTCCACCGGTCGTGGCGAAGCCAACCTTTATAACCTCGCCTCTTTCCTGGTCGTGGAAGAACTCCGTCGCGGTGCTGACCCCAAGGATGCAGGTATGACAGCGTTGCAACGCATATGGGAGAACACCGAAACTAGATTGCTAAATGAAAATCGGGAACCTACATTCAATGTAAACTTCTATGTGCTGGGCAAGGATGGACGCCATGCCGGTGTCGCATTCTACGGTGCATCTAGCGGCAACCAGCGTAATTATGCCGTGTGTGATGAGAATGGTGGACGCCATGAGCCCATTGAAGGGCTTATTCGCTAAAATCAATCGAGACACAAATACAGGATTCTAAAGATCAAGGAGAATATGTTTCAGGATTTAGCCCAATGAAAACTCTCCTCAACACAACCTTCCTCTTTCTCTTGATTATTGGGTTTTCAGGGGGAGTGAGTGGGCAGGATTTTCAAGAAACCAAGCGATTAGCGGAACGAGGACTTGCATTCGCACAAGTCAATCTGGGACTTATGTATGATAACGGAGAAGGTGTTCCTGAAAATGATGCAGAAGCAGTTAGGTGGTACCGGTTAGCAGCGGAACAAGGTTATGCGAGCGGCCAGTATAATCTGGCCCTTATGTACGACCTTGGAGAAGGTATTCCTGAAGATGATGCAGAAGCAGTTAGGTGGTATCGGTTAGCCGCGGAACAAGGAAATGCAAGCGCCCAGTTCAATCTGGGAAATATATACTTTAATGGAACAGGTGTTCCTGAGAATGAAGCAGAAGCGGTTAAGTGGTATCGGTTAGCTGCGGAACAAGGCAATGCATCCGCCCAGTACAATCTAGGAGTTATGTTCACCAACGGAACAGGTGTTCCTGAGAATGATGCAGAAGCGGTTAGGTGGTATCAGTTAGCGGCAGAACAAGGAAATGCATCCGCCCAGTATAATTTGGGAAATATGTACGATAGCGGGGAAGGTGTTCCTGAGAATGATGCAGAAGCGGTTAGGTGGTATCGGTTAGCGGCAGAACAAGGTCTTTCAGCCGCTCAGTTGAACCTGGGATACAGCTACGCCAACGGAGAAGGTGTTCAGCAAAATAATGTTAGGGCTTATGTTTGGTGGTCAGCGGGGGCGGCACAAGGAGATGAAAACGCCAGAGGCAATAGAGATATAATCTCCGATAGACTAACCCCTGATCAACTCGCCCGAGGTCAAGAAATGGCTACAAGGTGTTTTGAATCTGACTATCAGGATTGTGAGTGATTATACTTAGATAGTTTATTCGATAACCCAACCCCCTTCGAAAGCCCACTAAATAAGCCTTATAAAGCGCTATGGGCTAAACTGCTAAGGCTTGAAGCTGCTTTTCCCAATCCGAGAGGGTTGTGATATAAGGGATCCAGCTTTTGGACAACACGTCCACCAAGTTTAAGCTTTAATAAAAGGGAGTCCTAAATGAAAATAACAAAAAGATTGATTTCGACATTCATTATGGCTGCGAGTGCACTTGCGTGTGTCCCATTGGCCCTGAGTCAATCCGGTACCAGCGTGTACGAGGGAGATTGGCCAAATATTCACAGTGGCGACGCGGCTCAGCGTTACTCTGCACTTGACCAGATTAACGCAGACAACGTCGGAGAACTTGAAATAGCCTGGCGTTTTTCCACGGCAAATTACGGACCCCCTACCGATTTCAATAACCCGTCGACACCACTCGAGATAGATGGTGTTTTATACGCGAATATCGCCAGCACTCGGAACGTGGTGGCACTGGATGCCACAAACGGCCAGGTCTTGTGGCTTTGGCGCTATCAGGAAGGCGATCGATTCGATGAATCGCCGCGGAAGGGTGCCGGCCGTGGCGTTGCCTTCTGGCGTGACGGTGATACAGCACGGGTTATTGACGTCTCCCCGGGGTACCAACTGATTTCACTGGATGCCAAGACCGGCATTCCAGATCCGAACTTTGGCAATAACGGCATCGTGGATTTATACGTAGGCGTCAGAAATGGCGATGATCCCAGATATCCCTATCCCGATATCGGCATTTCTGCTCCGCCTTTTGTCATGAATGACGTCATTGTGGTCGGAGCGGCGCACCGGACAGGTGGTCGGCCACGGTCCAAGTTTAATACGAAAGGGGACATACGCGGTTTCGATGTGCGCACCGGCGAACTACTATGGACTTTCCACACAATTCCCGCACGGGGTGAATACGGTTATGAATCCTGGCTCACTGGCAATGACATAACCGGTAATTCCGGCGTCTGGGCTGCCATCTCCGGTGATCCGGAACTGGGTCATGTCTATCTGCCGATAGAAGATCCTACCGGCGACTATTATGGTGGCGACCGGCACGGGGACAATCTGTATTCAAGCGGCATGGTCGCGGTGGATGTTAAAACCGGGGAGCGCCAGTGGCACTTTCAGTTTATCCACCATGATATCTGGGACTGGGACGTTCCCTCCCCACCGATTATTGCCGATTTGCCCAACGGCCGTAAGATTGTCATGTCGGTGACCAAACAAGCCTGGGTCTACACGTTCGACAGGCTGACTGGCGAGCCCATCTGGCCCATTGTGGAACGACCGGTACCTTCTGGCGATGTTCCCGGAGAGTGGTATTCTCCAACTCAACCGTTCCCCACACATCCTGCTCCCTTCGACCGGCAGGGTTTCACTGAAGCCGACTTGATAGATTGGACCCCGGAAGTTCGCGCGCTGGCCCTAGAAGCCATCGAAGGCTTTCGTCTCAGCCCCAGTATATATACGCCTCCCTCCCTGACGGAAGCAACTGACGGTACGCGGGGCCTGCTTAGTTTGCCCTCCTCCACCGGTGGTGCCAACTGGGAGAGTTCTGCCCTGGATCCAGAGACTGGGATCCTCTACGTACCATCAAGGACACAACTGCAGGTGTTGTCACTGCAAAAAAATCCCGAATCAGATATCGATTTAAGCCAGGGTTTCGGTGTCCGCGTTCCGCGGATTCAGGGACTTGAGGTCGTCAAGCCACCCTACGGTCGCATTACAGCGATAGATATGAATTCCGGAGACCATCTCTGGATGATTGCTAATGCCGACACACCGGACCGTATTGCCAATCATCCGCTGCTTGAAGGCGTTGATCTTCCACGAACAGGTGTACCTACACGGTCAGGTATCTTATTGACTAAATCTTTGCTGTTCGCCGGTGAGCGCGCAGGTGCCGCCGACGCAAGTGCAATTTTTAGAGCCCACGACAAGCAAACCGGTGAAATTATTACGGAAATGGATTTACCAGGTAATCAAACCGGATTGCCATTCACCTACGAACACGAAGGTAAGCAATACATCGCCATGTTCGTGGGTGGGGGTGGAATTCCCGCTGAGTTAGTGGCTTACGCGCTGCCATAACTTACCACTGGGAGTTAGAGATAAATTTTTAAATTTTCTCTAACTCCCGCTTCCGCCGCTCTTCATAGTAGTGACTCAGCTTCATAAGATTCTCAGAGGATGGATTTGAATTACTGCTAGTTCAGCGAAATTCGAAGGAACAGAAAATCTAGCTGGAATATATAGGATAAGAATGAAGCGCACGTGCCTTGGGCAACATTTCGTCACGCTACTCTCACCTTTTTTGTTGTTAAATTGCAGTTTTAATATTCCTCCGCAATCAGATTACACATTGTCACTTCCCAGCGCTCGGGTTGAAACCAGGGAAGTACCTACTGAAAAGGAATTAGAAGCTGCCACGCAGGTAGTCATACTTGGCACTGGCACACCGATCCCAGATGCTTTTAGAGCAGGTTCAAGCATTGCTATTGTGCACAAGGGTGAAAGCTATTTATTCGATGTTGGTGCCGGTGCTGTTCGACAGGCTACAATCGCTCGCTACAAGTATGACATTCCTTCGCTCTACCCTTCGCAAATCTGCTGCGTATTCCTTTCCCATTTGCATAGTGACCATACACTCGATTTATCCGAACTTGCCCACACCTTATGGTGGCGACGAAATGCCGGACTCCAGACATGGGGACCAGCAGGTATAGCTCGGATTGCAAATGGGTTGGATGAAATAATTGCGACAGATGCGAATTTTCGAATCAATGGCATCCAGCCGGTAGAAAATCCCGATGGTTTTCGCATAAGTCACCAAGATATTGCTCCTGGAATTTTGCTGCAAAAAGAAGATCTAACTATCGAAGCTTTCCTAGTCAATCACGGTGATATTAGTCCAGCATTTGGATTCAAAGTAACGACTGAAGATCTTTCTATAGTAATAAGTGGCGACACTGCTTTCAGCGATATTATTGCGGAGAAAGCGCGCGGCGTAGACATACTGTTTCATGAAGTAATCAGTCGCCGGGGCTTGGAACAAAATTCGCCAAGCTTCCAGCGGTACCACAACAGTGTTCATACAACCTCTGACGAACTCGCGCGGTTGGCTGCGATCGCTCAGCCAAAAAAGCTAGTGCTTTATCATGGTCTTTTCTATGGAACTGAAGAGTCTTCGGTAATCGAAGAGATAGAAGCACTCTACAACGGCAATGTTTTCCTTGCTAACGACCTAGATATATTTACAGCTGATTAGCAAGAGTTAAGTCACTTCCATCAAGCGAAATTTTTCCCGATCTTGTGCTGCTTGTTCAGATTGGTCCAGGGTGGAAACTAACCACATTGTAAAGAAGGCTAATGACACTGAGTAAAGTGCCGGATAGGCTTGGGGGAAAATTGGTCGATCGTTACCAAGAACATCAACCCATACCGCTGGGCCCAAGACCACCAGCACGATTGCTGTAACCAAACCAACTATGCCACCGGCAAGAGCTCCTCTCGTAGTTAGTCCTGGCCAATACATACTGAGAATCAGCAGAGGAAAATTCGTCGATGCCGCAATAGCCATAGCTAGACTAACTATATAGGCGATATTTTGCCCTTTAAAAGCTATGCTCAGAAGCGCCACGATAATGCCCAAAAATACGGCAGCAAGTTTTGATAGTTTTATTTGTCGGGCTTGATCTATCTCTCCAGCTCTAACTACCTTGGCATATATGTCATGGGTTAGTGCAGTAACCGATGCCAACATCAGCCCCGCCACAACAGCCAAAATAGTCGCAAACGCAACGGCCGCAATTATTCCTAAGAAAACCTCACCACCCACCGCTTCAGACAGATGCACAGCCACCATATTGTCGCCACCAATGATACTGCCTGATGCATCAAGATAGGTGCTATTACCTTTAACTAAAGCAACCG
>Ga0209034_10000205_pt1 | contig 30442 bp, 26 predicted proteins | sample MarorgKNORR_S2LV_2_FD_188219 | JGI IMG/M metagenome (GOLD analysis project Ga0209034, IMG submission 188219) | Marine microbial communities from the Southern Atlantic Ocean, analyzing organic carbon cycling - 250m_A/KNORR_S2/LV (SPAdes) (version 2) | ecosystem: Environmental > Aquatic > Marine... | reverse complement strand
CGTTTGATCCGATTCTTCCAACGATTGGAGATCCAGATTTTGGTCACGCGAAGTGATGACCACCGGGCTTGACATTGACCGTACCTCACGGAAATGTGCCGCGAGTGCGCGGACGCGGCCTGGGTGAATATCTTCGTGAGCTTTAGGAATTTCCGTTGCAAGGTTGATTGCCCCAAGGACCGAGCGTTGGGTAACCCCTTCGGATTCGATTTTTTGCAAGAAGAAAGCGGGTTCGCCTTTTTCCAAATACGCGCCTTCTGACTGGAGCCGAGTTAAGGCGGACGCACCTTCAAGCGCGAGACGACGATGTTCTGTTGGGTGTCCGTGACTCGCGTCCGCTGAGCGGGTGACGTGAAGGAACGAATTAGGGTTCTCAGCCAGATGTTCTCGCCGTTCTTCAGCGATCATTGAGTCATAAGGCGGCGGAACTACCGAGGAAGCCCAATCGGGGTCAACTATCGACGCGTCAATTGCGTGGATCACAAACGTCACCCCCTCGAGCGTTTGACGCTAGTCCAGGTTTCGAATTGTGGAAAACCCTAGATGGGTCCATCCGACTATCAGCAAAGACACCGCACCACATAAGGAAACGACATTCCCCGCGCCGATGAACGAGGCGGCCCACCCGAGTCCTAGAGCCCCGACGGGCATCAGTCCGAACTGCACCAGTAGATAGAGCCCCATGACTCGACCCATTAACTCTTTTGGTGTCGTCGATTGGATGAGTCCTTGATTCATGGTGATAAAGAATCCGCCTGCGAGGCCCATCAAAAAAAATAGAGGCAGGAGCACTGTGAACGACGAAGTCTGACCCATGCAAACCACTAAAGCGGAACCACACATCATGGCTCGCTGGAATTTTCCGCCTTTGCGCTTCATATCGCCTTTTCGCATGACGACAACCGAAGTGATCGAGATACCGACCGCCATCACTGCCAACAGGTACGCCATATCCCCGCTGTCGCGCAGTAGTTCTTCTTTGATCTTCGCTTGCATGGTGACCATGACAGCGGCGTTGACGCTAATGGAAGCTACGCCGAGCAGGAGAAACAGTACTCGGAGGCGTAAGTCGCTCATGACGTGACGCAGCGCCGACGCAGCTTCCTGGACCAAACGTCGCTTCGGAGCCTCGTTAACAGGTGGAGTTTTCAAATGTCGAAGCGTTAGGAGACCAACGGCGAGCATCACCACCTGCAGCCCGAATACACCTTCGAAATCAAATAAGTCGCCTGCGATCTTCACTAGAGGCGCTGAGAGGATCATGCTGCTAGTCATTGCCAGCGCGTTAAGAGCGACAGCGTTCATTAGGAGACGTTCTGGAACTAGTAGCGGAATGAGGGCCTGTCGTACAGGTTGTCCGAACGCTTGAGCGACTCCCGACAAGACAGATAGGGCAAGCACCCACGAATAAGTAAGTTGATCTAACCCGAGGAGAATGAGGGTTCCTAAGACGACGAACAACAACCCCGTCTGGCTGCGCATTAACAAGGCGCGGCGGTCGACACGGTCGGCAAGGGCTCCGGCTTGCATGACGATGAGCGCGATCGGAAATCCCATCATGAATACCGCCATACCTTGGCGGGTTTCGTTGCCTCCAAGTCCATCCAGCACGAGCCAGCCGATGGCGAATCGTTGAGCGTTGCCCACAAACATGTAGATGAGGTTGTTGATCCACAACCGGCGGTAGTTCGGCAACGAGAGTGCGTTCTTCGCCTCTACGGGAGCCGAGCTTTCAACCCGGTCTTCGCCCTCAGTATCCCTCACCGAATGAGTTTGGCGTGTCCGCGGGGCGAGTACCTCATCTGATGCAGTTTTATCTCAAGTGCTCTGGTCGAGGATCGGCAAGGCGACCTAATGGAGACTGTGCTCGAAGACCGCCATCAACCACGATCGCTTCTCCGGTTACGAATGAAGACTCGTCGCTAGCAAGCCATAGCGCGGTATTAGCGATCTCTTCGGGGCGTCCCAACCGCCCAACCGGATGTGCTCGCAGGTTCGCCTCTAAGGCTTTCGGGTCAGCCATCATTCTCAGAACCGGCGGTGTCTCGATCGTTCCCGGACAAATTGCGTTAACGCGAATTCCGTCGGCCGCATGGTCTGTACTCATTGCTCGAGTCAGGTTGATGACCGCTGCTTTGCTCGCCGCATAAGAAACAGCGCCACCATCGCCATGCAGTCCTGAAATCGAAGCGGTATTGATGATTGACCCGCCTCCTGAGTCGAGCATGACCGGAATCGCGTATTTGCCGCCTAAGTAAACCGATCGGACGTTAACGCCCATCACGAGATCCCAGTCGTCGACATCAAGCTCCACGACTGTCCCTGGTCTCAATGTTCCCGCATTGTTGAACATGACATCGAGGCGTCCCATTTGCGACACCGTGGCTTGGACGAGAGCGGCAACCGATTGCGGTACAGAAACGTCCACCTCCAGGGCTATAGCGTGTCCGCCGTTCTCATTGATCCTTGCGGCGACAGCATCAGCTTTCCTGATACGTAGATCTGCGACGACGACGGCTGCCCCCTCGCGCGCGAAGCGTTCGGAAGTGGCCTCACCTATCCCCGATCCACCGCCAGTGACGATGGCCACTTTGTCATTTAGAAGCATTGCTCCCCTATCGCAGCTGCGACGCTGCGAATCTAGTGGGACTAGGGTCGGCCATGCACAGGACTGAGGTTAGGGGTGCGTCATGGCAAGTCCCGAATTCCACCGGATCAGAGACATCATTGCTTCGCGACTCGAGCACAGTGACCGCCCCGTCAACGTTGAGAAGTTCAGAGCGAACACCGACGCGACGGGCCGGGCGCTTCCGAGTTCAGTCAGGGGCAGCATGGTCGATGCGTCTGGCGTTCCGGCGGAGATGCAAAAGTCCGATCGCGCAACCGACGAGAACTTGATCATTTATTTTCACGGCGGAGGTTATGTTGGGGGCTCAATTAGCAGTCACCGGAATTTGACGGGCCATCTTGCTCTGCATTCCGGATGCCGCGTGCTTTCGGTGGAATATCGCCTTGCCCCGGAGCACCCTCATCCTGCCGCTGTCGAAGACGCTGTTACTTCCTATACCTGGGCGGTTGCCCAGGGATACGATCCAGGGAGGATTGCGCTTGCGGGCGATTCTGCTGGCGGTGGGCTTACCGCGGCTTGTCTGATTGCGCTTCGCGACCAACAGATACAGCTTCCCGCTGCAGCGATGATGATTTCTCCTTGGCTAGATATGGGTTTCACCGGTGAAAGCATGGTGACCAACGAAGCGCGTGACTCGTCGATCTCGGCGATAAGCATGCCCCGAATGCGCGAGTTGTTCCTTGGCGATGTTCCTATCGATGACCCACTCGCTTCACCGCTGGATGCGGACCTGGAGGGACTTCCTCCTCTATTAATTCAAGTTGGTGACGAAGAGGTTCTTTTGTCCGACAGCTTACGGTTTGCAGAAAAGGCAACTGATGCGGGAGTGGACGTTGAGTTGAAGGTGTGGCCGGAGATGTTTCACGTCTGGCACATATGCGTGGGGTTGTTTCAGGAGGCGGCCGACGCCATCGACGAAATGGTCGACTTCGTCCGACCGCGGATACTGCTTTAAGAATCTCCTCAAGACGCAAGATCGGCCGCTACTCAGGCGGTTCGGTGCGAATGATTCCCTGTTGTAGTAACGCGTCGTAATGAGAAGGGCTTACCCCTGCTAGTTCAAGGGCCGCGTATTCGTTGTGTTCGCCCATTGTGGCGGCAGGTCTACGCATGGTGGCTGGGGTTAACTTCAGCCTCGCGGCAAATCGTGGCCACGCGTGGGTGCCCGCTTCAGGGTGTGTCAGAGGGACGAAGAACGCAAGGCTTTCCAACTGAGGATCATGTGCGACATCCGCCGCATCGAAAACCGCGCCAGCGGCAACTCCTGCTGCCTGTAACGCCATCATGAGCGAACGATCTTCTTGAGTAGCCGTAAAGGCCGACAGTCGAGCGTCTAGCTCGTCATGACGTTCCCACCTTTGGTCAGCATCGAGTCCTTGGAGTTCGCTCCATCCGGCCACCGCGCATAGACCCAGCCAGGAAGCGTCGTCCACGACTGATATCGCAATCCACCGATCTTGACCGTTGCATGGATACACCCCCTGGGGAGCGCGCCCGGGACGCCGATTGCCCCACCTCACTTGGGGGCCATCAACTTGAGATGCCACGACGTGGTGTCCAATCATGTTGATCGCCGTCTCAAGCTGCGCGACTTCAACCGTTTGGCCGGTCAATCCGAGACATTGTCGGTCGAGCAGCGCTATGAGGGTCGCCGCTGCCGCATGGAGGCCAGCTGTGGGGTCGGGCCAGGCGATGCCGCATTTCCATGGAATTTCGTCTCGGTAGCCCGTGAGCCATGTGTGACCAGCGTGTCCGTCGATGGTTGGCCCATATGCAACCCAATCCCTGTTGGGTCCTGATCTTCCGTAACCAGGCATTGTGACGTATGTCAGGTCTGGGTTGTGGCGCTTCAAAACGTCTTCTTGTAACCCGAAATTGGGCATTACTCGAGGTGCGTAGTTTTCGATCACTACATCAACTTTGGCAAGCAGTTCAATGAAGAAATTTCGTCCGAGGGTTTTGTCTAACTCGATAACGGTGGAAAGTTTGTTGTTCGCGTATTTGTTGTGAAAGCCGCTCCTATTCCAGGGCCGATCACCCGCTTCGTCTTCGGGAAAGAAATGTGTCGAATCAACAAAGCTTTGCGGCACTTCTAATGGTGTGCGTGTCCACGGCACTTCGGTCATTAGGACTTCAGCTCCCAAATCAGCGAGGATTCGCGCGGCGAGCGGCCCCGCCCACACCCGAGTCATGTCTAGTACTCGGATTCCGCTGAGTGGCCCGTCTTTCAGTTGATCCAGTGTTTCCTTACCCGATGGGAAAGACTCAACCCTTTGTTTGGGACCGATCGACCAGTTGTGATCACTTATTTGGAATGGGGGTCCGGGAACGTGGACCCCATCAGCATCTGTTTGCCAGAAATCTCGATCCCGGAGGTGCGGGTCCGTTAACAGATCCTCCATTGTGCTGATGGGCGCTATCGGGAGTCGTAAACCTTGGAAGAGTTCAACTAGGTCTGCTCGTGTCTGGGTTAGCAAGTACGGGACGAGTCCTCCATCGAGTAACTCTTGGTTAGTCATGACGTCGTAGATCGTCTCAACTCCTTCATGGTCAAGGAGGTGCGTAAGGCCGGTGACCTCCAAGAGTCGTTCCATCTGGTCGCTTTGGCTGATGGCCAAACCGATCCATCCATCAGCACATTCATATGCTCCAATGGGAGTTCCCGGACCGCTGTAGCGATTCCCCATACGATTCAATATCGCCCCATTGTGGGTGTAGCGGAGAAGGCTGAACTGATGAAGGGCGGCTAGGACTTCTTGGTGTGATGTTTCGACGAGCTGGCCTTTGCCAGTACGGGCCCTCGTCATCAATGCGGCTAGCGCACCTATGAACCCAGTGACGCCAGCGGCCATGTGAACGATATCGGGGACGCCGTTAAGCGGTTCGCGGGCTGGGCTGCCGCTCAATCGCAGATGTCCGGCGATCGCGGCATCGACGAGATCTGTTGATCGCCATGTCGCATATGGACCCGACAAAGCGAAGGGAGATATGCGAAGGACAATCTGTTTTGAGTGCGCCGGTTCGTGTACGAACTCAATTGGGTTCGTGCTACTTGATTGGATGACAATGTCTGATTCATCGAGCAGGTCGGAGCCGCTTTTGTGTTTGGAGGAGTGGAAAAAGCTGCTCCCTTGAATGTTTGGGTCCGTTCCTACAAGATGAACTTCGCTCCCATTTTCGGCGAAAAGCTTTCCAGCGTAAGCCCCTGCAACCGAGCCCCCTATTTCAGTGACAAGCACCGATTCCAGCGCCGTCGTGGTCAAGGGATCGCCCCCGAGTCCTTGAGGACTTCGATCTCGTCCCAATCAAAACCGAGTTCCAGTAGAACTACTTCTGTGTGTTGACCCAGCTGGGGCGCGACGTCGCGGGCGGCCCATTCAGATTTTGAGAAATCGACCGGCGACGCGACCATTTCAACCGTTTCTCCATCCCCTGTCGGAACCTGGATCCAGCATCCCGCAGCTTGGCTTTGCCGATCATTCAGCAACTCGAGGCTGGACTGCACTGGGGCCCACCAAACATTTTTCTCGTCAAAAATTTGACCCCATTCGTCTCGATCTTTTGTCGCGAGAACAGCGTCTATCTCTAGGGTCAACGCGTTCGTGTTTTCCATCCGCGTTTCAATAGTCGAAAACCGATGATCTTCGAGCCAGTTTTCGGCCTTGAGTGCATCTACCACTTGAGGCCAATGTCGTTCGCCTTCAAGACCGAGCATCCATAACCACTTTCCGTCGGCGCACCGGTAGCAATTAATGAGCGGATTTGGCTGTTCATCGCGGCTTCTTACCACCACATCGTCGCCGCTGATTGCAGTCACGTTGTGATCCCAACCGAGCATGTATGTTCCGATTCGCATAAGGGAGGTTTCGACCAGTTGACCTTCGCCGGTTTTCTCTCGGTGAAATAGTGCTGCCGACACCCCCGACGCGGCAGCGAGTCCGGTCATGTGATCACCCATTCCGCCTCGTTGGACTGGAGGGACGTCGCCCTCCGAACTCAACGCGTGTGCAATTCCTGACCGCGACCAGAAAGCTCCGATGTCGTACGCCTGTCGATCAGCTTCGTCTCCTCTGAGGGACATGCCGGTAACGCTTGCGTAGATGAGTCGGGGATAGCGGCTCGTCAGTGTTTCGTGGTCCAAGCCAAGACGCCGTAGGCCTCCCGGGCGATAGTTGGTGAGGAAAACGTCGGCATCTTCGATGAGCCGATGCATGACTTTTGAGCCCGATTCGCTTTGCAGATCAAGTACGACGCTTCGTTTTCCCCTGTTGTCCAACTCGAATGGCGGATTGATCTCATCCCCATATAGCCATTCAAGACCTCGAAAAGGATCTCCGCTATGTGGTTCAACTTTGATGACTTCGGCGCCCCAGTCGGCAAGGATCCCTCCACAAGCCGGACCAGCCACCCACAGTCCTAATTCGACCACTCGTATTCCTTGCATCGGCCCGGACATGTCGTCACTCTCCTCCCCGACGCGGGATGGTAGTCAGTCCCAGCCCGTCACGGGCCGGCAGCCGTGATCATTGGCTATAACCAACATGTCCGCGGCGAGGCCTGGGGTTATGGTCGACACCGCGGCCATCTTCTTCGCTGCGTCTTTAGTGACGTCTTCACCGCTACCTAGGGGACGACTGATTGCCGCTTCGATCCATTCGTCTGGATCGGCTGGAACTACCGGAGAATCCGACGAGAAGGTGACATGGATATCCCGCTTGATGAGCGACCTCAGAGGCCACAACCAGTTGTGTTCCACGTCAGATAATTCGTTGAGGTACTTGTCCAATCGGTAGCTGAGAAAGGAGGGTTGTGTACAAACCAAGACCCCCAATTTGCGTATGCGGTCCAGTTGTTCGGGTAAAGCTAACGAACAGTGTTCAAGGCGGTCGACGGTGTTGATTGGGGAGCGAGAGGCCTCAAGGGCGAGCAGCGCTTGTTCCAACGTGTCGATGTCCATGACGTGGATCGCTACAGGGAATCCTTCCTCGTGAGCGCCTCGGACAAGTCGTCCGAGGTCAGTGACACCTTGAACATCGGGCATCACCTTCGCGTGCCCGACCTGTATACCTCGACGGATTTCCCCATATCTGAACCCGTCAAGTCGGTCGACACCAACCATTGCGGTGATACGGGGAGCGCCACATGTCTCGGCAATGTTTGCTAATAGATCAACCGCTTTAACGTCATTGGTGTGGGTCGCATCGGTAATCGCCACGAGGCCACCTCGACGCCACTCGCCGAATAACTCCTCAGCGGCAGTCTTGAGATCCGCCACCGCAAGTGTGGGTGTCCGATCCAAAATGTCTTCGCGTTCTACCAGGACTCCGTCTGTCTGGCTTTGAATTCCAAGCGCTCTTGCCGCTGCTGTGTTGACGACCGCCACGTGACCGGTTCGGTCGTGCACGACCGTGGGCACCCCTCGGGTGGTCCGATCGAGCTCGTGGGACGTGGGATGGCGCCTTTCGACCAGAGAGCTGGCTTCATATCCCCATGCTCGTATCCACCCGTTGCCTCCCGGCAGGGCACAGCTGAGACGTTCTAGTAGATGGCTGACCGAATCAGCGTTCGATAAGTCGAATGAGCACCGACTCGCCAACGTCGAAAGTAGGTGGATGTGATCATCGCGCCATCCAGGCTGAAGAATGTCTCCTGGGTCGAGCTCAAGGGTGTCGACGTCTTGGCGGATATCTGAGTCAACCGCCTCGACTACGCCATCTGACAACAAAACATTGGACGCGAGCGGGCGGGCCGGATCAAAGGTATGGACCTGTCCTCTTACGAGGAGTCGGGTCATTGCCTTCAGATACCCAGCTCTTCGAGCATTGGAATGAGATCTTTACGAAGCAGTTTCCCTGTTGAGGTCCGAGGTAGTTCATCCATCAAATGGACCGCTTCCGGCCGTTTGAAAGGAGCAAGCTTTTCCTTGGCAAATGCCACAAGGTCATCACCATCTACTCCACTCCCATCGCGGACAACGGCTGCGGCAACGACACGTTCACCCCATTCTTCTGACGAGACACCTACAACCGCGCATTCGAGGACCGCATTATTTTCATAAAGAACTGCCTCGACTTCGTCGGGCGACACGTTCTCACCGCCACGGATGATCATGTCTCCTGTGCGACCGCCGAGAAATAGATAGTCATCGTCGTCGAGGTAACCGAGATCCCCAGTGTGCACCCAGCCTTCGTCGTCCACGGTAACTCGGGTTTTTTCTTCATTGCCCCAATATCCGTCCATGGCCCGAAAGGTCCGCAATTGCACCTCGCCAAGAATTCCCGTGTCCACTGGTGTGCCATCTTCATCAACCACCCTGACTTCAACGTCATCTAGTACTTGGCCGACCGAGGACAGCCTCTTCAATTTGCGAGCCTGTTCTTCTTCAGAGCCCTCCACCCGATGGTCATCGGGGTCGAGAACTGCGACCGTTGATGTGGTTTCGGTTTGTCCGTAGGCTCCGGCAAAAGAGACGTTAATGGGGAATTCGCCGATTGCTCGACGAATGACCGACGGCGGCATCGGCGCGGCCCCATAAGTGATGGCTTCCATACCTGCGAAGGCATCCGCAGAGAAATTCGGAGCTTCCATAACCCGACCGAGCATCGTCGGAACCAGGAACGCGTGAGTGACAGCGTGCTGCTGAACGGTGTCAATCCATGCCGACGCTTCAAATTGCGGGAGTAGTACGACTACTCGTCCGCTGTACAACGCGTTCAGCATCGAGGTCACTCCAGCAATGTGATACAGCGGGGCGGCGAGAGCCATTCGCCCCATGTCCTCTCCCGTAGCCGCATCGTTGGTTCCCATCACATAGCCGGTGATGGCTCCATTGGTTAGCTTGACGCCTTTGGGGAGTGACGTGGTCCCGCTCGTATAGAGCAGAGCACATAGCCCGTCCGGATCAACGTCTTCTGGGACGGGCAACTCAAAGGCCTCATCACGAGCGGCCTGATAGGAGTCGTTGTCGTCGAGCATGAACACATGCTCAACGCTGTCGGGACGGTTCTCATCGACCAGGTCGCTGTACCGACTTTCAGTAAACAGAACCTTGACTCCGCTGTCTGCCATCAAGTGGGCGGCTTCTTCGGCACCTGCGCGGAAGTTCATCGGCACAACCGTCGCCCCCACGAAGGCAGCACCAAAAATCGCTTCGACGCATTCGACACTGTTGGTGGCGAAAATTCCGACCCGATCACCGACCTCTACCCCAAGTGTTGTTAGCAAGCCTGCAGTTTTACTGACGCTTTCCAAAAGCTCGGAGTAGGTGACTTCTCGCGCCGCCCCTCCGTCTGCCTCAGTTGAGGTGTCAATCAGGATCATCTGCTCGCCGGCAATCGACGCCGGCATAAAAAGCAACATTCCCAGGTTCACTTTGTCCCCCTGTTCTCCAGCCGAATGATCGCGGATGAAAGCACCCGCGCGCCAGGCCACAGCAATGATTCCTTTAGCTACCTCACCTGAAGCCCATCTCAGATGCGGGTTATCCTGCGTTCATGGCAAAAAACATTGAATTTTGGGTCGACCCTATATGACCTTGGTGTTGGGTGACAGCCCGTTGGGTTGTCGACGAAGTAGCACCCAAGCGTGACCTCTCTATCATTTGGCAGCCGATCAGTCTGCTTTTCAAAAACGAGCCTCCCGTAGACAGCCCGTACTACGAGAGCACGGCTACCACACACAAAATGTTGAGAGTCATGGAGGCGGTGAGGGCTAAGGGTCAAGAAAGCGAAGTTTTCGATCTTTATTGGGAGTTCGGTACCCGCATACATCACGATGGCGATCGAGACTTCGACCTTAAGGAAGCTTTAGTTAATGTTGGTCTGGACGAAGCTCATTCGGCCGCGGCCGAAGACGATTCTTGGGATGCGGTGATTCGAGAACGCATGGACGAAGGGCTCGCCTTGGTTGGCACCGACGTTGGCACGCCAATCATCGCTTGGGATCGGAAGGACGGTGAACGCGTAGGATTATTCGGTCCGGTCATCACCCGGGTCCCAAAGGGCGAGGACAGCCTCAAATTGTGGGACGCAATGATTACGATGGGCGATATCGAAGGTTTCTGGGAATTGAAGAAAACTCGCACTGAACGACCTGAGTTCGGTGAGCGTCCCACGTGAAGCCCAAGATCTTTGAAGATCTCAAAGTCATTGACGCTGACAGTCATTGGTCTGAGCCATACGACCTATGGACTAGTCGCGCTCCGCTGAAATGGCGTGATCGCGTACCCCAAATGCAGGAACGGCGCGGAAAGCGCCGATGGTGGTTCGACGGTGATATCCCCATAGGTCTACCGATCGCTTCTTCGGTAATCGATCCCGAAGGGGAAAAAATTACCGGTACAGCGTTCTTCGACATGGACAACGAGGTAGTTCATCGAGCGAGTTTTGATCCTGAAGCTCGAGTTTCGATGCTCGATGCTTTGGGCATACACGCTCAAATCATGTATCCAAATGTTGCAGGTTTCGGGAACCAAAATTTTCTCAAATCTCCCGATGATGCTCTGCGGCTACTGAGCGTCGAGATCTACAACGACGCGTTGGTGGAATTTCAAGGCGACACCGGAGGTCGAGTACTCGGCATGGCCCTTTTACCTTGGTGGGACACTGCAGCCGCAGTGCGAGAGATCGAGCGAGTTCATTCGAACGGGCTTCGAGGAATCGTTACGTGCGCCAATCCTGAAGAAGCAGGGGTTCCAGATATGGGCACAGAACACTGGGATCCAGTCTGGCAAACATGCTCCGACCTCGACATGCCGGTCAATTTTCACATCGGTTCCTCTAAGGGAAACATGGATTTCTTCGGGCAGGCGCCGTGGCCATCGTTCGGCGAAGAACGCAAGCTTGCCGTTGGGTCGGCCAACTTATTTATGGGAAACGCCAGGACTATTGGCAACTTAATTTACTCGGGAATCCCTGAACGGTTTCCCAAGTTGAAGTTTGTTTCCGTTGAAAGCGGAGTTGGGTGGATCCCATTTTTTCTTGAAATTCTCGACCATCAGATGACCGAAACGGCGCCAAATGAACTCGCGGAATTGTCGCTTCTGCCCTCGGAATACTTCAAGCGCCAATTTTTTGGTTGTTTTTGGTTTGAGCGATCGACAATTAAGCCAACCGTCGACTTTCTTGGAAACCAAAGCGTCTTGTTCGAAACCGACTTTCCTCACCCGACCTGTCTGTACCCAAGAGATGACTCCGAACTCATGGGAGCCTTCGAAGGTTTAGAAGAAGCAGATGTTCGAGCAATCCTCCAAGACAACGCTGCGGACTTGTACCGCATAGATATTTCCTGATCGCGCAAGGTGTGTGGTGATCAGGTATTGCGACGACCAAATGCGAACACGAGCCTCCCTCATGAAACACTTCTGAATATGGTCGCCGAACTTCAAGAACCCCTTACTTAGCTACCCTCGTTCCCGGCTTCTTTAAATTCATAATTTCGAGCGACACCGGTTTCGTCTGCTGGAAGTTCGGCCGATACGTCGTCGACTTCGATTCTGTAATGAACTACCCGGTTATTTTTCGAGGCTGGTATCGGTTGTTGTCCTTCGATCGTCACTCTTTCCATGCGTCGTCGCTGCGGCCAGTAGTCCGCGGGCGCATAGTGTTGAACGGAGCGGTTGTCCCAGATGACCACGGTTCCTGGTTCCCACTTGACTCGAAGTTGAATCTCCGGCCTCGCGGTTTGCTGTAAGAGGAACTCGAGTATCGATCGGCTTTCTTCATCGGGGATTTCATTTATTCGTTCCGTAAAGTGTCGATTGACATACAACACCGGAGCTGAGGTTTCAGGGTGAAGCGTTACAACGGGGTGGTTCGCGCGCGGAAACCGCCCCTCGATCTCATGCAAAGTCGCGAGATCAGTTTCAAAAAGGTCTCGAAAGCGGCCGAACCCGTGAAGTGCAGTCAGGCCATTGAGGTAACCCTGCATACGGTCGCTCAGAAAGTTGAAGGCTGCACGCATCGAACAGAACATGGTGTCTCCGCCTAGCCGAGGACTGATCAGTGCCTTCAAGATGGTGAGCTTGGGCGGCTCGAGCTTGTAGGTCTCATCTGAATGCCAAATATCGGTGAGCGGTTGTTTCGATCGTGCGTTTGTCTCGAGCACGATCAGTTCGGGTCGAGTAGCCGATCTCGGCGAGAAAGGTGAAATTGCGAGTTCACCGAATAGTCGACCAAACGTTAACTGCTGATCTGCACTCAAATGTTGGTCGCGAATTACTAGAACTTCGTGTTGATTAATCAGGTCGTTGATCTCGTTGAATCCGTTTGATGCTGTGATCTCGCCTAAATCAAGGTCTGTTATTTCTGCCCCGAGTATCGGTCCTAGACGCTCTAGTCGCATCACGAATCCCTCGGCCGAGGCTAGCAACGACTGCCCTCTCAATCGTTCCTGCGACCCAGGCGGCCTCCAGAAGTCCGATAAGGGACAAAAGAATTACTCGAACCGGCCAACTGGCATTTACCGGTGAGTGACCTGCTTCAGGTTGTCGATCTGAGCCCCGAGCTCGGATGCTGCTCGCATCATCCCGAGCCTCCAGGAGATCGCTCCTTGGAAGGGGTGCAGAACCCAAATATCGATTGCGCCGGAATTCGAGAGTTCTTCCGTAAATCGCAGGCTTCTCGTGCGACCCTTGAATCGCATCGCCACTCCAACCGAACCGTCCTTCATGGTGACGGGTTCGTCCATACCAAGACCAGCATTGCGGCCTTCGATAACCGCGGTGCGCGCTTGTTGTCGTAGAACGGCGGTATTCATGTCGCCCGGGAGACTATCCCCGTTTGGGTACTCATTATTTCTTTTATGCGAATTTGCGATTGTTTGGTCTAGCAGCTTTCGATTCGGAACGCGAGAGCACAGGGGTGCACATCGAGCGACGTGCGTTTGTCGGGACGCGGGACGCTAGTTTCGTGCTCATGAAAAAATCTGGGGAGAGTCCGCTCGCGGGAATAACGGTTGTTGAGATCACGTCCATTTATTCGGGGCCTATGGCAGGGATGATGCTCGGCGAACTGGGCGCAGAAGTCGTAAAGGTCGAAAGTCCTGATGGACCTGACCCTCTTCGCTCGGGTGGCTTAGCCGGAGGGCCCGATGGTGTTAACAGCATTTTCTATTCTTTGAACCGCGGCAAAAGATTTTGTTCCATAAATGCGAAAACTGATCGCGGCCGCGAACTGCTCTTCGATCTCGTAGCAAAGGCTGACGTTTTCCTTCACAACATGCGGCCCGGGAAAGCAGAGGCACTGGGTCTCGGCTACGACGCCCTGCGAACAGCCAATCCGGGAATCATCTGCGGAGCTATTACCGGACACGGGCCCGATGGGCCAGAAGCCCACTTACCGGCCTATGACTATGTGGTGCAGGCGAAATTGGGAATGGTTGATTATCAGAGAGATCGAGAAGGTCGGGGGGATCTAGTACGGCAAGTGGTCGTAGACAAGACTTCGGCAAACGCCCTGGTCCAGGGAGTGTTGGCAGCGCTCTACATGCGCGAAAAGACCGGGCGTGGACAAAGCGTGGAAATCCCAATGGTGGCTGCTGGGCTCGCTTTTCTCTGGCCAGACGGGATGGCGGCGGCGCACGCTGAACTAAACCCTGCGATTCCGTTGGAGCAAATGCCTCCATGGCTCGAGTCGGCTCCCGGTTCATTTTTGGTCGTGTTGGAAACCACCGACGGCGAAATTGCCACGGGGATTCTTCTACCTCCGTGGGACGGTTTATGTCTGGCTTTGGAGCGAACCGATTGGTTGACGGACGAACGATTTGCAGAGCAGCTTGGCAGAGTGTTGAACCTTCCTGAATTGATCGAAGAGGTCGCTTCTGAGATAGCAAAATATTCGACTGCTGAAGTTCTCGCGCGTTTTGAAGAGCACGACTTCGCAGCCGGAAGGGTCGTCACTCGGCGCGAAGTCCACGAAGACCCGACGGTGCAACATCTGGGCCTCATTAGCGAACAGGCTGCGCCTGGTTTAGGTCAAGTGCGTCAGCCCGCTCCGATGTGGATGTTCAGCGACGCCGAAACTGAGGTAACTACGAGTCTTAATTCCACGGGCGGGGACTCGCGTGAGGTCTTGGAGGAGTTAGGGGTTTCCGGTGACGAATTCGATCAGTTGCTGGACGAAGGCGTCGTCTTCATTGCCGGCGGCGACCAGTAGCAGAGAACCACAGTGCCGCTTCGACATGGCGTTGGCGACGTCGATCGCTGCATATTCGCGTTCTCGAGACGTTCAGTCCATAAGGGCCAGGCGACGTTCGAACTGTAACCCCAAGGGGAGCGGCAGGTCCTTTGACGCCGCTATGCACCTTCGTAACTTCATAGCGATATCGGGATCGAGAAGTGCTAACTGTGCTGCCCGTTGCTCTGCTGTTCGGTCGAGTTCGGCAGGTCCGGTTGCTTCGGTGACAATGCCCAGTTCCAAAGCCTCCTCAATGTCCAGGTTGCGACCGGTGAGGACAACTGGGCAGGCAGCGTCGGGGCCTACCAATCGCGTAAGGCTTTGCGTCCCGCCAGCGGCTGGAAGCATGCCGAGTTTGGTTTCGGGAAGACCCATCACTACGTCGGTCGCCGCGATTCTCAAATCGCACAGCATGGCCATTTCAAGTCCCGAACCAACTGTGTATCCCTTGAGGGCTGCGATGGTGGGGACCGACAGTCCAAGAAGCGGTAGCCAGGGGTCTCGGTCCCATCGGATCCTCCGACCTTCGAAGATAGAGGAGGCGGAACCGAATTCAGTGAGGTCTGCTCCAGCGCTGAAGTTGCTGCCCTCGGCTCGCAGCAGGAGACATCGGACATCTGGATTGTCGCGAACGGCAGCGATAGATTCGATAAGTCCGTCCCTCATCTCGAGGTCATAGATGTTGAGCGGTGGGTTGGATATCGCGACACTGGCCACACCTTCGTCGGAAAAGGAGAGCGAAACGCGATCAGTCATGATGGTTTCTCAAGACCAGCGATAGATCTGTCGAGTGACACCCGGCAGTGTTTCGGCGCGTCGCCCGCTAACTGAGCGAGTGCTGTCGCGCAGGCTTCAAGACCAGCCAGGGGGTCGGGGTACGAAAAAGCTGGGGTCGATGGGCAACCATTGGCCCATCCCATGCCCGAAGTTGCGTGAACTCCTGTTCCATAAGCAACCCAGTCACCTTCATCGCTGTCGGAAGCGAACGCCGTGATTGACAGCAATGCAAGGTTTGGGTTCACATCCTTGAGGTAGTCGTGAGTAATACCCAGGTTCGAGTTGGCTCTTGGTGAAAGCGATGTGACGACTATGTCTGCGAAGCGCAGTAGTTGATGGAATTCTCCGCCCTCAGAGCAATAGCGGAGATCAATATCAGCGAACTCTTTTGACTTGTTCAGTGCAATGAACATCGGGGCCCTACCTGAGCCGTCGTCTCCGTCTCCGAATCGCAACCCGTCGGGTCGTGACGACGGTTCAATTTTCACCACTCGTGCGCCGGCTCGGGCAAGAAGTTCTGTGCAGAACGGTCCAGCCCACATTGAGGTTAGGTCTACGACCGTTACACCCCGGAGTTCGAGGCGACTGGTAGTTTCGCCAAGATCGTTGGGTTGTTGAGATGTTGGTTGCGACCGGTAAGGAGTCACCGGGAGACGCCAAACTTGTGCTCTCCGAGCGATTGATTCAGGGTCGGCATCGGACTCAGCGACGGCAACGAAGGTCTCCCAGGTGGCCTGATCGTCGGGACCTAAATCAAGGCAGATGTATCCGTCACCCCATCGAGATGGGGTCGGAGGTCGAGTTGGCTCCTCCACGGTCCTTTCCGGAAGTTCTAACCAATAATCGATTGCGTCAACGAATTCCCCGTCGAGGCGTGTCTGTATGGTTTCCGCGAGTAGTGCTCCCCGTTCGTGTAGGCGTGGGGGAAGCCAGTATTCGGTCATCGGCCTGAGAAGTCGGGGGGCCGTTTTGCAAAAAATGCCGCTATGCCTTCAGCTCGATCTTCGGTCGCAGCCAGCTGGTGGTTTAGATCGCCTTCGAGTCGCAGGCCGTCGCGCAGGGGCAGCTCACTTCCTCGATGGATAGCTTCCTTTGCTAGCTCGAGCGCCAGCGGCCCACACGCCAAAAGTGATTGAACGACTTTCTCGAGACAGGTGTCTCCGTCGTTTGCGATTTCATGAACCAAACCCCACGCCCGAGACGTTGCTGCGTCGATCTCGGTTCCGAGTAAGAGCATGGATGAGGCGCGTCCGTGGGATATCGCTCGGGGGAGTCGTTGTGTGCCTCCCCACATGGGAAGCGTGCCCTCACGAGCGTCAGCGATCGAGAAAACGGCGTCGGGGGTGGCGATTCTGATATCACATGCGAGTATCAGCTCCATCCCTACCGAAACACATGAGCCCGAAATAAGAGCAACCACAGGTGTGCGCAACGTCGATAAGGACGTAGCTGGATCTGGAGTAAAGGTCGAAGGGTCCAGATCTTGACCTGATCCGGTGCAGAAGTCTCGTGAGGAGGCTTTAAGGGTTACTACCCTCGGTTCTCGATCTTCGCGCAATTGCTCACACGTTTGCGACAGGTCTCTAGCGACGCGCGCGGTGAGAGGACCGCCCGGCAGAGTCAGGGTTACGACGCGCCGATCGGTGGATCGAACAACGGCGACGGAATCGGCCTGCAGAACAGCGCTCTTAGTCTCTTTGCGTACTGATTACTCAGTCAGCGGACTTTGTCTTCTTCGGCTCTTGCAGTTCCATGTCTTTGCCATTGCACTGCAGCGTGACGGCGCCTGGTTTGGTGACAAGTACTTCGATTCCAGTGTCTTCGTCTTGATATCGCTTTCCGACTTTGAGACCTTCGCCACCATCGTTGTGGGTGATGTCGCCTTCACCACCCTTGGTCACGATTACCTGAACGCCGCCGTCAAAGTCGAGACGGTCGCCTGCCTTGGTCGCCACGTTGTGTACCCCCATGTTGGTGAAACTTTCAGTGAAAGCTACCGCACTGTGAGGCACTTTTTCCTAACGCGACCTGAACTCAGCAGCGAGAATGTGTAAATGCAGACTGCGTTAGTTATTGGAGGGACCGGTCCAACGGGTCCATATGTGGTGAACGGGCTTGTGGATCGCGGTTTCCAGGTAAGCATTCTTCACACTGGCCGACACGAAACAAGTTTGATCGGTCCTGAGGTGGAGCACATTCACACTGACCCGTTTGATGCGCAAAGAACCGCCAACGATTTGGGGGGCCGCAACTTTGATTTAGCGGTGGTCATGTACGGGCGCCTTCGAGATTTGGCCACATTGCTCCAGGGCCGGGTGGGCCACTTTGTGTCAATCGGCGGGGTTGGTGTGTATCAAGGCTTCGCTAATCCCGATGATTTGTTCCCTATCGGGATGCCGGTCCCGCTTCCCTATCAGTCTGATTTGGTCGGCGCCGACGAGTTTTTCGGCAAGCTCCGGCGGATTCGTGAGACCGAAGAGGTGGTTTTAGCTGCCCATCCTGAGGCTATTCATCTTCGATATCCACAGTTGTATGGGCCGAGGCAACTGCTTCCTCGCGAGTGGCCTATCGTTCGCCGGGCCATCGACCGTCGGCCGTTCTTGATTGTGCCTGATGGCGGTTTGACGGTGAAGAGTCAAGCGTGGGTCGAGAATGCTGCCCACGCAACCCTGCTGGCTTGCGATCGTCCCGACCCGGCTGTGGGCAAAATATATAACGTTGCCGACCAACAGCTATTCAGCATTCGTCAAATCGCAGAGATTATCGCCGAGGAGCTTGGGCACGAGTGGGAGCTCATCTCCCTCCCTTACGACGTCGCTCCCTCTACCCGGCCCTTGCTGACAAGCTGGTCCAGTTCCCATCGAATTCTCGATATCGGTCCGACAATCAGAGATTTGGGATATTCGGACGTTGTTCAGCCGGATATCGCTTGGAGATTGGCGGCGCGCTGGCTGGTGGACAACCCGATTGAACGCGGCGGTGATGTGGAGCGACGTTTAGATGATCCTTTTGAATACGCAAGCGAGGACCGCCAATACGAGATTTGGCAGCGCTGCCATCGAGAACTTTCGGCGGTGGAATGGACAGAGCAACCTGGCTACTCGTCGGCCTACGTCGGTCGGCAACCCAATCCAGCTAGAGGTTGAAAACTTCTGTGTCAGCGATCATTCGACCAGCCTGGTGCGCGAGGGAGAAACGTTGAAGACGTCGCGTAGCGCCGTTCATTGCACGCGGGCGACGACCAGGCACGCGATGTGCTGCACTGTCAACATCGGTTCGAGGGGGAATAATGCAAAATCGTAGTTATCAAGAGCGACATGAGGCTGCTCTAGAAGTCTTCGACGCGTTTATGGGCGGCTCCGTGGAGGACCCCGAACGTGGGGCTCGTTCGTTCCGCCGACAGCACGGTGCCTTAGGAAGCTTCGCTTTCGACGTCGTGATGGGGGACGTTTGGTCTCGTCCGCAGTTGAGTCGCCGCGACCGCAGTCTGATTGTCATCTCAGTGCTGGCAACTATCGGCAGCACCGAGGAACTATCGCTACATACCCAAGTGGGATTGAATAACGGCCTTTCGCGAGCCGAGATTGAGGAGGCGATCATCCAGGTGGCTGCATACGCGGGCTTCCCTATGGCCATGCAGGCTTCAAGGGTGGCTTCAGACCGTTTCTGTCAGATCGACGGCGTCGATCGATTGCCGGAACGCCAAGGAGCAGAGCATCTCGATGATTCCGAGCGCCGAATGCGTGCACATGACGTCCGTAAAACCCTTACCGCTGGGCGATGCGCCGATGACGTTGAGACTGACTTCGCGGCGGTAGTGGAGCATCTGGGAGAGGTGGGTGTCATTGCCTATCATTGGGCGTTCGGTGATTTATGGGCCCGCGATGAGTTAAACCGTCGGGACCGTAGCCTCGTGGTGATTGCAATTCTGACGGCGTTAAGTCGGGTGGAAGAATTGGCCTTTCACGTTCCTGCCGGGCTCAACCATGGGCTCACTCGTAAAGAGATCGAAGAAATAATGGTCCAAATGACTATTTACGGCGGAATTCCCCGCGCAGTGGAAGGCATCCAAGCAGCGAAGAAGGCGTTTCAGAAGATTGACGTCCGAAACTAACTGTCAGATGTCGGTCGGGGGTCCTTAACCGAAGGTTCCGAAGCGCGCCTGAGCGTCGAGCGTTCGCGACGCGCGCGCTGAGGCGTCCCCGTCGAATTCCGACAGGTCGCCCATTCGGCTCATCTGGCTGTAGCCGCGCATTTGGTATTTCGACATTTGAAGCGACATCGCCGGGAGAGACAGGAGCCGCTCTACCCATCGGTCTACAGCGTTATCGAGCTCCGCTTCATCTAGTACCACTTCATGCACGAGTCCCCACTCTGCTGCCTTTGTTCCATCAATGCGCTCGCTAGTCATCAGCATCTGTCGTGCTCGAGCTGCGCCAATTTCGTGGATCAGTCTGGGAGTTGCCCCCCATGGGAGTGGCACGCCGAGTTCGACTTCGGGGACGTAAAAGAGGGTGTCGAGAGTTGTTATTCGAAAATCGCATGACGTCGCAAAGCAACAACCGCCGCCGATCGCGTGACCCTGGATCCGGCCAACAGTTACCATTTCACAGTCTTCGATGGCGCGGGCCGCGCGTCGGCCAAGTTGCCCGATGTATCGGTCGTGTAGATCGTTCATGGCCTTCGGGGCCTGTTCTTTGCGGTCTGCTCCAGCGCAAAACGATTTCCCGCGGCCTCCGAGAACAGCGATCCGATATTCGGGTTGACTGTTCAACTTGATGAACAAGTCACCGACCTCTTCAACCATTTTCTGGTTGTGAGCGTTGCGCGACTCAGGCCTGTTCAACCAGATTCGGAGTACTTCGCCGTCGGGTTCGAGTTCGATGGTCTCGAGGTCAATTCGAAATGCCATGTGCCCAGTCTTACCGATGGCGCGTGCGGCGGGTCGAAAAGTTGAGCAGTCAAGCGCTGGTATTCGGTCGTGCCGCGAAAATAGGAGCCAAATATCCGATAGCGGCTACCGAGGCCGCGAAGATGAACGTGGCTTTGAGGCGCGTCGGTGTTAAGTCGGTACCAGCGAACGCCAACATCGACTGAATCCCGAGGATCATTCCCATCCACATGACTGTCTGGTTCATTCCGTTTGCGATTCCCAGGTGGGAATCGTCGACGGAGTTAGCGACCATCGTCTGATACGCCGGCGAGCCGATGCCAGCTGAAACTCCTGAGAGAACGAGACCGATCATGATGAAGGTCAAACCGAAGTTCACAGGTGCGCTTCCGTACGCGAATGCCAACATCGAGAAAATCATGGCCGTGGAACCTGCGATCATTGGGCCCCGCATACCTATTTTGGTCACCAAGGTTCCTCCAAGCGGGGAGGCTAAAGCGAAGACACCAGGTCTCGGAACCATCAACAGTGCCGCCGCGCCGACTGAGTAGCCGTAAGGTCCTTGAAGAACACTGGGGATCACTACGAATGCGCCCATATACGCGAATTGGTTACAGGCAGCGGAGCCTAGGGGCAGGGCAAATGTAGGTTTCTTGAATAACCGAACGTCAAGCAGTGGCGAAGGCACACGCTGTTCCCAAACAACGAAGCTCAGGTAGAGCGCCAAACTCACGGCAACCATCGCGATGGTCGGAACGTCAGTGACCGGTGAGGCACCGGATCGGATGACGCTGGGTATGCGGGTTATTGCGAGCAGGACGAGCAAGGTCGCGCTGGCCAAAAGCAGTGCTCCTTGCCAATCGATGGACAGCCTCGGACCTTTCGGAATTGGTTTCACGACGAACACAGCGATAACTGTCGCTAACGCTCCAAGCACCCCAAACACAACAAAGATTGACCTCCATCCCAAAAGATCGATCAGCGGTCCACCTACAACAACTCCCAGGGTGGGGGCACCCGTCATCGCGAACTGGAACCAGCCGACGGCTTTTGCTCGCTGCTCGACCCCGAAGGCATACATGAGCAGGGCCATACTGCTCGGCATTAAAAGAGCGCCGGCTATGCCGAAAAGCACTCGCACGGCAATGAAGGACCCGATGTTCCAGACCCAATAGTTCGCAAACATGGTTATGGTCATCCCTACCAACCCGAAGAGGAAGGTGTTTCGGTGTCCGTAGATATCGCCCAGCTTTCCTCCCGCCGGAGTGCCTACCGCCATTGCGAGCATCAGCCCTGTTAGCACCCATCCAGCGGTGGTAGTTGTGGTGTCCAGGTCCGCGGCGATGGTTGGAAGCGCTGCAGTAACCAGCGTCATGAGAGATCCGAAGCCAAGAACCGCCAAGGCGATCACCCATAGCAACAAACGACGGTAGGAGTTGCTTTGCCGTGATTCTTGAGCTTCCACCTCTAGTGGAACAACGCTCCAAACATTCGGTTCATATGCAGATCGGGCGTTACTCACTCGGCACAAGTATGTAGCAAGCAAGCCGTTTTTCTACATATTCTTAGATTTTTGACTGTTCTCAGATTGTTGGAGGCGCTACCGGGTCAGTCTCTGGTCATCGAGCATGGCCCTGTTCTGACCGGTAACTATCTCCCCCATCTCCGGGTGAGTAAGAACCCAAAACTTTTCCTCGACAATGGCATCAAGCACCATGGGTCCCACTTCGCTGGGGTCCATTCCGCTTGCCAACGTGCGAGTCAAGAATTCCCAGAATTTTTGGCCTTGTGCCGAAGCCACGTGTCGCGCCGCGTCTTCAGGGTCTCGGTTTCGTTCGCTATCGACAATATTTGTATTGATAGGTCCGGGGCACAGCACCGAGGCGCGAACTTTTGAGTCGCGCCATCGGAGGTCACGTTCAAGCGATGCCATAAGGGCCACGACTCCGTGTTTTGCGACGTTATATGCCCCAAGGGACGCTCCAGCGTAGAGACCGGCCATGGAGGCAGTCGAATTGATGTGTCCCTCGCCCTGCTCTTCGATAAGAGGGAGGAAGATTTCGACACCATAGATCGGTCCCCACAAATCGATGTCGAGAGTCCATTTCCAATCCGCTATCGAGGTCCCTCCAACGGGTGCACCTACGCCCACACCGGCGTTGTTGCAGAGCACGTGTACTCCACCGAACTGTTTGATCGTGGCATCGGCGAGGGCTTCTATTTCAGATAACCGTGAAACGTCGGTCCGAACCCCGATGGCGTCGTGACCAGCTCCGGTTAGCTGTTCCACGGCTCGTTCCAGAGCGGCTTCTTCAATGTCGGCCAGTACGATTTTCATCCCAGCACCGGCGAAAGTTTCGGCCATGGCGAAACCCATTCCGCTGGCCGCTCCGGTGACGACCGCTACCTTGCCATTAACTTCCATGATCTGCGGAGCCTCTCTACTCAGTTGTCGACGGTCGCGACGATCAGTTGAAGTCGATCACTGTCCGAGCGCCTACGCGTTGGCGCATCTGCTCATATCCCTCGTTGATTTGCTCAAGGTGAATGTGACTGGAAATCATTTCGTCAAGCATCAACCGACCGTCTAGGTACATGTCGATGTAGCGAGGCATGTCAACCCGAAACGAATTGGATCCCATCATCGAACCCTGCAGCCGCTTTTCCATCATGAAGACTTCATAGCCCGGAATTTCGATCTTCTCCCCGAAGGGCATCATGCCAACGATGACGGTGGTTCCCCCCAATTTTGAGGCGGACCATGCTTGCTCACATGTGGACTTGAGGCCGATGCACTCGAAGGCGTAATCAACACCACCTTTTGTCATCTCGTGAATCGCAGCAACCGCGTCAGTTTCGGCGCCATTTACTGTGTCGGTTGCACCCACCGCCCGGGCAGTCTCGAGTTTGTCGTCGGTGACGTCTACGGAGATAACGCGGCCGGCTCCTGCAATGCGTGCCCCTTGAACCGCAGAGAGACCTATACCGCCGGCCCCGAAGACTGCGACTGTCGAACCCGGTTCAATTTTCGCTGTTTTGAAGACTGCGCCAACCCCAGTCGTGACACCACATCCGATGAGGGCGGCCCTATCTAACGGCATATCTTCTCGAATTTTTACGACAGCATTTTGATGCACCAGCATTTCTTCGGCGAAGCCGCCTAGGCGGGCAAATTGGGCGACTGCGGTGCCGTCGGCCTTGGCCAATCGAGGGGTGACGTCATCGGGGCGGCTGACCGCCGCGTTGTTCCTGCACAGATTCGGTCTACCAGTTAGACACAGATCACAATTTCCACAAAAAACCGAGAGACAAGTGATGACATGGTCGCCAGGCTGTACATAAGCGACGTCGTCTCCGACTGCTTGGACCACGCCTGCGCTCTCGTGCCCCATCACCGCCGGTAGTTGGGTCTGCCACGCGGCATCCATGAAGTGAAGGTCGCTGTGACACAAGCCAGCGTTCACGACCTGCACGAGGACCTCATTGGGTCCGGGTTTGTCCACTGAAACATCTTCGATCTCTAACTCGCCCGGAATTTCATTTAGAACGGCGGCCTTCATAACCCCTGTCCCCTCTCAAAAGTGTGAACCGAACAGTAGTCAAGAGTGGCTGCGATGTCACCGGAGTCGGTGCAAAGCGATGGAAGGGGGGTTACTGCGCCTGAGCGGTATCGGCGGATCGTCCCATGGCAAGTACTTCTTTGTGTGTAAGCACCCAAAGACACAGCAGCACCAGACCCATAGATGCCATGGAGACCACAGCCCGAGAAGCACCGGCAGCTTCTGCTATCTCGCCGAGCACGAAAGTTCCGACAGGCAGAGCACCAATAGCCATGCTGAGAAGACCCATCGCCCGGCCACGCATGTTGGCCTCCACGGTCGTGAGGACCAATGTGGATTGAGTTGCTGCGAAGAAGCCGACTCCGGTGGTTGCCACGAGAAGTGCCACCGCGGCACCGAACACGGTCGTGCTGGTCGCGAATGGCACGAGCATCACCATCCCGAATGCGACGCCGCCGACATACACAAGTCCTCTACGTTTCGGTTCCCAGAGTCCGATGATGAACGATCCAGTCATCATGCCGAACCCGGTCATGGCGGCGATAAGGCCAATCTGACTTGGGCTCGCACCGATGCGATCCCCAATGCGTTGAACTGCCGGGAAATAGGCGAACAAGAAGAAATTGGCAATGAACGTGATGCCCAGGATGCTTCGAAGGCCCCTATTGGTTTTAAGAAGCGATAACCCGGCTCGAAGTTCATCAAGAGTTGAAGACACATCTTGATTCTGTGCTGCACGCGAAGGCTCTGTTCGAGGGACCCATTTGAGCGCCAAGAACCCCACCGATAAAAGACCAGCGATAACGAGGAATCCCGCTCCCACACCGAGGCTCCCAGCGACACTTCCACCTATCAGATTGCCCACGGCAACGCCGGTTGCAAGTGAGAACGATTCGTACGCCATAGCGTTATCCAGTCTCTGAGCGCCGACGAGTTCAAATACCAGAGCGCGGCGGCTGGTCATATCCCCCACCCAGCCGACTCCGGCTGCAAGCAAAAACGGGTAAATGGCCCAGAGACGAAGTAGGTCATTCAGTTCCAAGATCCCTACTAGGACAACCATCGGCACGAGCAGACCAAGTTGGAATTGGACGGTTCGTAGCCGATCAAAGCGATCCGCAAAGACTCCGCCGATCGCTCCGCCTAACAGCAACGGAGCCCACATAGTTGTCCCTGTCAATTGGACCATTCGAGGAGAGTCGGTGACGTCATTGACCCAAAAGGCCGACAAAAACGCAATCCCCCACCGCGCCCAATGCCAACACATTCCCGCAAATAACAGTGCAACGAATCCTTCGACACTGGTAGCGCTGCGCTCGCGACGTGATGTTGAGTTCGTCGCGTTCGGTTCAAGCATCGCCGGAGCCTACGACTAGTAGAGAAACAATGCTGGTTGCTGTCAAACTGTGCCTACGATCATCTCAGCGGCACTGGAGGTTCTGTGTTGGCACCGGACTTCGACAACACACCGGACGAGGCTGAGGTAATCCCCGGCCTTGTTCGGGTCGTCATTGTGTCGGTAGGGAGGCTAGGAATATGACCGCGTCTATTCGAGTTTGCGTTATTCCGGGCGACGATGCGGCCCCAGAGGCAATGCAGGCCTCTTTACGAGTACTTGATTGTTTGGACTTGCCAATTGAATGGGATTGCGTACCTCCAGGGCGAGACCTATCCGAGCTAGACCTCGCGGAACGCGAAACCCTCGTGCATAAGCAGATTGACGCCGCTGACACGGTGCTTTTCGGTGCGACTAACGGAACCACGCCCGGTGCTCGGTATATGCGCTGGGACAAATTGACGTTCGCAAACGTGCGGCCCATCCAATGGCGCCCGGGTTTTCACTCGCCGCTCAAGGATCCTAAAGAAATTGATTACGTCATCGTTCGAGAGAACCTTGAAGACATGTATGTCGGAGTTATGGGTGAGGCGAAAGATCTGCTTAATGCTGGCCTCGCCGATGCGAGGTCTCGTTTACCGGTAGGCGCTGAAGATGGCAGATTTGCGGCCAAAATCATTACTCGACCAGGTACCGAACAAGTGGCCCGGTTTGCTTGCGAACTAGCAACTCAGAGGAATTCAAAGCTCACGGTCTCAGCAAAAACAAACATGCTTCCTGCGACGGATCGGTGGTTCTGCGAGATCGTTCGAGAAGTGGCTCAGGACTATGCAGGATTGGAGTGTGAGGAGTTCATCGTTGATGACATGGCCCACCGTTTGGTGGTACGGCCTCAGGACATTGACGTGTTGCTTCTCCCTAATCTTTATGGCGACGTGCTTTCCGATTTGGGCGCCGGGACTATCGGTGGACTGGGACTTGCTCCATCTGGATGCTTTGGCAACGAATTCGCTTATTTCGAATCCGCTCATGGAACCGCTCCCGACATCGCTGGGAAAGGCATTATCAACCCGACCGCCACCTTGCTGTCAGCGGAGATGATGCTGCGCTATTTAAATCTCAACGGCGCTGCTGATCGTCTAAACAATGCGATTGGAAACGTCTATCTTTCTGGTTCTGTTTTAACCCCAGACCAGGGTGGTAACGCTGAAACAGAGCGTTTTGCTGACGCCATAATCGGAGCACTGTGACCAACACTGACGACCATTCACCTCGAGGAATTCCTAATGATCTTCCCGCCGATGATCAGCCCGACGGCCCAATCGCATTCCGTTTGGACGAGCTCCGCCCATGGGGTATCGGCGCCTATGAGGCAGCTGGTATGTCGACACCGGATGCAACGACGGTGGTTGACAATCAGTTGTGGTCTGATTTGCGAGGTGTCGACACCCACGGCTTTCAGCGAGTGAGCTGGTACATCAATTGGTTTCGGGATGGATCCACCGATCCGAACGCTCAGCTAAGCATCGTGCAGGAAACGCCCGCTGTCGTTGTCGCTGATGGAAACCATGGACTCGGACAACTCGTCATCACGAGGTTCATGGAGCACTTGATCGAAACAGCATCCGACAGCGGCATGGTCGCAGGCGTTATCCGTAACTCCAACGACTGGGGATGCGGGGCGAATTATCCCTACCAAGCTGCCCAAGCCGGGTTTGTTTGTTTCGGCACCACCACCAGCGTTCCAAATCTGGCGCCGTTTGGGAGCAGAAGAAAATTATTTGGGAACAATCCCATCGTCTGGACGTTTCCTAGGCGAGATCATGCGCCAATCGTTCTTGATATGGCTATGACACCGGTAGCCCTCGGCAAGGTCCTACGAGCTCGTTCGGAAGGAACCGAGATTCCCGAAGCGTGGGGGTTTCTCGACAGAGACGGAAACCCCACTGTTGATCCCGACACAGCGATGAAGGGCATTGTGCCCGCGATTGGGGGCTACAAGGGAATCGGAATGATTACCGCGTCCAACGTGTTAGCTGGCATTCTTTCCGGTTCTGCTCACACCGGCGATGTCGCTGTTGGTCGAAGAGGCCAGTTTTTCTTACTGATGAATCCCGGCATTTTCAGAGACCGCGAGGAGTACTACGACGACATCGAAGACATGATCGGCCAAATTCGCGCCGCCGGGGAAGAAGATGTTCTACCTGGCCAGCGGGTCTATCTGCCCGGTGAGATCGAGCAGCAAACTATGGAAAGCCGAAGCCTCGAGGGAGTGGTCTCTTATCCGGGTTCAGTGGTCAGGGCGTTGCGTCGAGTCGGCGCCGACGTTGATGTGCCTTTTGAATGTGCCCCGGTGGCATGAGTTTCCTCAGCAAATGCCGATCGGGACTTATTGCTCTTTCCGGGCGCGTTGATGAGCGGGAAGAGGAAGCTGGATAGGGGCCAGGAAGCTCATATCGATATCGAGAAGGCTTGGCCCTTTTCGTTCTAGTGCTCTGGCTAACGCCGGTTCGAATTGCTCAACTCCCTCGACTCGTTCCGCAGCGACTCCCATTCCTTCGGCGACTTTGACGAAGTCGACCGTCGGCAGTTCTGTTCCGTGTTTACGACCCAACACGTTGTCTTGAATGATCCGCAAAATGTTGTAGCCGGAGTCGTTGAACACCAACACGATGACCGGAATTTGATGTTCCGCACAAGCTGATAATTCCCCGACCGATAGTTGGAGACCGCCGTCGCCTTGCACGATGAGGGTGTGATGTCCGCTTCCGATTGCTGCGCCTATGCCTAGCGGTAGACCTGGCCCGATTGCTACGGCCGCCGGACGGATAGACGTCCGGCTTTGCATAATCGGGAGTAACCGATTCCCCCATGTGTAGTTGGGCACGGTTGAATCGCGAACTATCGGAGAATTTTCGGGAATTAACCGGCGGATAATAGAAACGATCTGGCTGTGATCTGGTCCAACTTCCTCCCTGACGGCTTCTTCATCGGATGCACGTATCTTGAGGCAGCGATCGACGAACTGCTCATCGACGTTGCTTTTTTGGATCCGGTTGAGCAAGCCATCGATTCCCAGCTTGGCATCCGCCACGACGGTTACCGCTGGCGGGTAGTTCCGACCGATGACCTCGGGGTCAACGTCGATATGGACGAGCTTTTCGGGAATGGGGAGACTCCAGACGCGTGTGGCGTAGTTCTGGAACCGTGTTCCTACTGCAAGTACCGCGTCTGCTTCTTCGAAAATCTCCATTCCTGAGACTCGATCGGTGCGAAATCCAAGACTGAGGGGATGCGTCTCAGGAATCGATCCCCGCCCCTCGATTGTCGTCACAACCGGCGCGCCGAGCCGTTCGGCGAGGGCGGTCAATTCATCTGCGGCACCCGCGATATTGACGCCACCGCCCGCCCAGATGACGAGGCGTTCAGCGGCCCGGAGTATCTCAGCAGCTTGATCCAAAACGGTTTCGTCGGGCACGACGCGTTCAACGGTCGGTGAACCAACGATCTTCACGTCAACTGTTCGATACTGCAGGTCAATGGGAACCTCTATTGCCCCCGGCTGGGGACGGCCACGACGGATATCGTCTGCGACTCGGGCCACTTCGCTGCTGATGTCTTCGGTGTAACGAATAGAAGCGACGGCTCGGCACACGGTGCGAAGCATCTCAGGTTGTTGTTCGTGTTCGTGAAGAAAACCCTTACCTTTATCGCGAAAGCGAGTTTCGATTTGTCCGGTGATCATCATGACCCGCGAGGACACGAACGCCGCTTCGTAGATTCCGGGCATCGCGTTGACAGCTCCCGGGCCTGTTGACGTCAAAATCACCCCAAGTTCACCGGTGACGCGCGAGTATGCGTCGGCGGCGTGCGCAGCGGCTTGTTCATGTCGAACGTTGATTACCGTGATGTCCGGCTGCAGTGAGAGCGCATCGTAAATGGGCAGATTGTGGACACTGACGATTCCAAAGACGTGCTTCACGCCGATGGCAGCAAGTGTCTCTGCGACGGCTTGGCCGCCAGTCATCATCGTCATACGGGCACGGTAGCTTCCACGCGCTTGTCTTTCAGGCCGTTGCCAGCGCGTCTCGTATCAACTTCAAGCGCTGTTGAGAATGGGTTACTGCGGGATCGATGCCATAGTGCTCATGGGCGCTTCGGTATCGACCATCGACCCATCGGACGGAAACATTGTTGGGGCCCATCAGAGCCGGGTGTTTAACTCCGCACGCGTATGACAGTCGCAAAAGTTCTCGACGGAGACCCGAGACATAGCTCGCTAATCGCACCCCTTTATCGGTGGGGTCGAGACCCCGTTGGAGCCACTTGGATTGTGTGGCCACGCCCGTAGGGCAATGACCCGTGTGACATTTCTGCGCCTGTAAGCACCCGATCGCGAGCATGGCTTCGCGCCCTACGTTGATGACGTCCACACCGATCGACATAGCCATAGCAGCGCGTGCGGGAAGTCCGAGCCGTCCGGCTCCCATGAATACGATCGCGTCAGTTAAGGAGACCTCGGCGAAAGCGTTGTGGGCCACCGCAAACGCTTCCCAGAATGGGAGGGCGACATGGTCTGAGAAGACTAAAGGCCCAGCGCCTGTGCCTCCCTCGCCGCCATCAATGTTGACAAAGTCCGGTCCGCGACCAGTTTCGGCCATATGTCGCGCTAATTGGGTCCAGAAATCCACCTGTCCCACGGCGGACTTGATGCCCACGGGTAATCCGGTGATGTGCGCCAATTCTTCAACGAACTCGACGAGGGTGACGATGTCGGAAAAGACCGAGTGGCCGGCGGGACTGGCGACATCTATCCCCTTCGGCACACCGCGGGCTTCCGCTATCTCGGCGGTGACTTTCGCCGCTGGCAGTAATCCGCCCATTCCCGGTTTGGCGCCTTGGCTTAACTTGACTTCAATCGCTCGTATCGGGGCAGCTGAGACGGTTTGGAGGAGAGTGTCGGAACAAAACCTTCCTTCATCATCGCGGCATCCGAAATAGCCGGTACCGAACTGGAAAATCAGTTCTCCTCCCTGAAGGTGATGTTCAGCCAGGCCCCCTTCACCGGTGTTATGC